>OIXV01000047.1_pt1 | contig 112562 bp, 99 predicted proteins | sample 1587771 | NCBI WGS metagenome assembly OIXV01 (sample SAMEA3888893, study PRJEB22519) | human gut metagenome | biome: human gut; feature: human-associated habitat; material: faeces | place: Denmark | collected 2010
AAAGAGCAGTCGTGCTGACGGCTAGCTAAAAGTGCGCAAAACTATTGACGGTACCCACATGATCCGCAAGGCCGACATCGACTCTATCCGCGTTAAATACGCCGACGACCTCGCCGTCGTATGCTACGTGAACTCCACCGCTGAAGCGAAAACGTGGTCGGACGTATGCGTCACATCCTCGAACGCCGTGAAGATCTGCAGCTCCTTGCCGCAGCGCAACCTGCTGTTCATTCCCGACATGAACTTAGGTCGCTACGTTGCCGAGCAGATTCCCGATAAGCATGTCATTCTAAATAAGGGCTACTGCCCACGACACATCACCATCAGCCGAAAGCAGGTCATCGATCTTGAGGAAGCCTACCCCGATGCCGTAGTAATGGCACATCCTGAATGCCCGGCGGACGTGCTGGCCGAGGCGGATTTCATCGGCTCCACAAAAGGCATGATCGAACACGCAACCGCCTCCGACGCAAAAGACTTCATCGTGTGCACCGTCGTGGGAATCTTGCGCGAACTCACCCGTCGAAACGCTGGCACCGACAAGCGTTTCCACTTCCCCACCACGACCCCCCGCTGCGAGAACATGGACCTGGTCACCCTCCCAAAACTTGCAGCCTGTCTGCGCAATCCGAAGCCTTACGAGGTGCACGTCAACGAGAGCCTCGCCCCCGCTGCACGATTGACGCTTGAGCGCATGCTTGAATACGCAGCAAAGTAGGATAACATGGACGGGCAAATCGAACATCTCTCTTGCGACGTGATCATCGTCGGTTGCGGCGTTGCGGGCCTGTACTGTGCGCTCAACCTTCCGCGCGAGCTGTCCATCATCATGTTGGCGAAAACGACGCTCGATGAATGCGATTCCATGCTGGCGCAAGGCGGCATCTGCGTGCAGCATGACACCAACGATTACGCGCCATTCTTCGAGGATACCTTACGAGCAGGTCATTTCGAGAACCGTTGCGAAAGCGTGGACCTTATGATTCGCGCGAGTCGCAGCGTAATCGACAACCTGATGAGCTTTGGGGTTGACTTCGCCCAAAACGATAACGGGTCGCTGCGCTACACCCGCGAAGGCGCCCACAGCCGCGCACGCATCTGTTACCACCAAGACACAACCGGCGCCGAGATCACAACGAAGCTTTTGACGGCAGTAAAGCAACTAGCGAATGTGCGCATCCTTGAGAATACCTGTATGGATGACATTCTCACCGAACTGAATGTTAGTGTCCGAAGCAGTCAATACGCCCGTCAGATATCTCAACAGAAGAACGCTTGCGGGCACTGTCGAGGCGTCGTTGCACACAACAACGATGGACGGACGGTATCCATCTCCGCAAACGCCACTGTTTGGGCATGCGGGGGTATCGGCGGGATGTACGAACGGTCCACCAACTTCCCCTGCCTCACCGGAGACGCGCTGCGCATCGCGCGTGCTCACAGCATAGCGCTCGAGCATACCGATTACGTGCAGATTCACCCCACATCGCTCTACACCCCCAAACCGGGACGCGCATTCCTTATCTCAGAATCCTGCCGCGGCGAGGGAGCCGTGCTGCTGGATGCACAGGGGAAGCGATTCACTGATGAGCTTCAACCGCGCGATGTGGTGAGTGCAGCTATCGAACAGCAAATGGCTAAAGAAGGTTCCGACTACGTTCGACTCTCCTTTGCCAATGTTCCGAAAAACGAAATCATGAGCCATTTCAAGCAAATTTACGAACACTGTCTGACCGAGGGCTACGACATCACGCAAGAACCGATTCCCGTCGTTCCCGCACAGCATTACTTCATGGGAGGAGTACACGTCGATCGGCACAGCGCTACCACTATGCCTTCGCTCTACGCCGTTGGCGAGACCAGCTGCAACGGCGTACATGGTAAAAACCGCCTCGCGAGCAACTCACTACTCGAATCGCTCGTGTTCGCACAGCGCGCAGCGTGGGATATCGCCCGAAAAGAAAGCCTCCCCTCGCCCTTTCCGCAAACGTACAGCGAGCATCCGATCGGCGCCGAGGCGAAAGCTTACAAGGAATTCTGCATGATAAAGGAGACTGTGTGCGCATGAACCCCATCACACTGACTACCGTGGCCGAGCCGCTCATCCGAGCCGCCTTGGCCGAGGACATTACCAATGAGGACGTGTCGACTGCCGCCATCATGCCTGAAGCGCACCCGGCTGCCGTCGACCTCATCGCGAAGGCCGACGGTGTGCTCTGCGGCCTCGATGTGTTCGAGCGGACATTCGCCATTCTCGATCTCGAAAGCAATGTCGAACGATACGCAGAAGAAGGTAGTGATATCGTCGCAGGTCAAAAGCTAGCAACTATATTCAGCGACGTTCGCGCGCTCCTGTCGGGCGAACGCGTCGCACTCAACTATCTTCAGCGCATGAGCGGCATCGCCACTTACACGAGAAAGGTTGCCGCGCTTCTTGAGGGCAGCGGGACCACGCTCGTCGACACGCGCAAAACCACCCCGAACATGCGCGTGTTCGAGAAAGAGGCTGTGCGATGCGGCGGCGGGCACAATCACCGATATAATCTCTCCGACGGCGTGATGCTCAAGGACAACCACATCGCCGCAGCTGGCGGTATTCGACCAGCTATCGAAGCAGCTCGCGCCTATGCCCCATTCGTGCGCAAGATCGAGGTCGAATGCGAAACGCTCGATCAGGTGCGCGAAGCGGTGGATGCGGCCGCGGACATTATCATGCTCGACAACATGGACCATGACACCATGGCCGCCGCCATAGCGCTCATCGATGGCAAAGCTCAAACGGAATGCTCGGGCAATATTGACGCAGCGAATGTGCGCTCTATCATCGATTTGGGAATTGATTTTGTATCAAGCGGGGCTTTGACGCACTCCTCTCCTATCCTCGATGTGTCTATGAAGCACCTACGCTTGCTGGACAAAGAAACTGGCGGAAGCGAGACGCGATCATGACATCGAAAGCGCAAACACGTCGCGAGGCGCTGCTTCTTCTTTTAAAAAACGGTGATGAACCGCTGACGGGTGGAATCCTTGCCCAACAGCTTGGCGTAAGCCGGCAAATCATTGTGCAAGATATTGCGCTTTTACGTGAGACGGGAGCGAGCATTGTCGGCACCTCGCAGGGATATGTGTTGGAAAGCGATTCGCGCAAAGTTACCAGATCGGTAGAGGTAAAAGCCGAAGCCCGCAACGATAGATGCGAGGCATCCAACGATAGCGGGCTGTGCGAGCAAACATTCAAGGTACACCACGATCCCGCGCAAACTAGAGATGAGCTTGAAACGATCATTTCCGCAGGCGGGCGCGTTGTAAACGTCTCAATCAGCCATCGCGCCTACGGTTTTCTGAGCGCCCCGCTCGCCATCGAGACAGAGGAAGACATCTCGCGCTTCATCAACGAAATCGAAAGCGGCAAGTCAGCCCCATTGAGCACCGCGACTTCAGGCTACCATTACCATCTTATCGCGGCCGATGACGAGGAGGCACTCGAGACCATCGGGCGCGCGCTCGCGGACAAAGGTTACCTCGCGCCTCTTCTCCCCCACGAGATGCCGAAGTAGCTCACGCTATCAAAACCAAATGCAGAAATTCAATCGATTGCAAATGGAGGTCGCCATCAAGACGACCTCCATTTGCAATTAATGATAAAGCGTGAACATTACCAGGGATATTGCCCTTTCTTCGCATACGGCAGAAGCTTGCCGTCAAGCGTGATGATGACGCGATGGTTTCCATCGTCATCTACGATCACGTCGCAATCAAGACCAAAATCAATGGCACTCATAATGGCGTTTCCGCCCTGCTCGTGAATGAGGTCTTTCAATGCGGGACCATACGTGTCGATCACCTCATGAAGGCGATACAGAATCGGATCGGTGTTGCCCTTGTAAGGGTGCTCGGTGAGGAAAGCCGTCTTCTCTACCGAGATTCCCAAAGCCTCGGCAAGCTTCTGGGCATATTCTTCCGGTACGAACTGCTGTCCTTCGAAGGCGGAAGCGAGCCAAACTTTGTTCACCCCGATTTTTTCGGCAAGTTCCTGATAGGATAGTCCGGCGGCCTTTTTCGCTTCCTTCAAAGCATCGAGGTCATCGGCATGCTGCAGTCGGATAAGGTAATCGGCATTGCTCATGGGGGTCATGATGTAGTCCTCTCTACTCAAGCCTGTTGACGGGAGGTAGCCGAATGCGGTTCCTTAAATTCCCGTCGATTGAATTACCGTGCCATCGGGCACAGTCTACCCCTCAAACGTTTCGAAAGGATTGCCCGAAACGCAGCTCCGGCTCTCAACAGCTTAGCGACGCTTCCCCTAAATCGCCGCACCACGACTTGCGGTAAGTGTATCCTATGGCACTCAAACAGACCAGACTGACCCCATTCTTTTGACGAGGTCTTTCATTACGTAAACTCTCCGAATCGCAAGCCGCGCATTCAAGAAAGCAACCCCCTTCCTTTTCGAGTTCGGATGAAGAGGAAGGGAGAAATCACTGCGTTTGAAACTGGGCTTACTCTAGGATTCCACACTCGAAGGTGCGCGCGAGGACTATGGCTGCGCTTCCTTGGCGGGCACGAGGGGGCAAAGCAACACGGCCAGTACTGCAGCGACCAGCGGCTTTAAGGCCTTCTCGGCGGGCTTGGAAGCGCTCATATTCGCTCCTTATAATAAAAAGCCGATAGCGTCGAGCACGTATTTCGGAACCATGAAGCGGACTGTCTTCTCGGGATCGACCATCTGGCAGACACGCACGTCGGCCACAAGCGATAGCAGCATGACCAGGTCAGCTTCCGACTCGTTGGTACGCGATGCAAGCAAATCGACCATTTGCTGAACCGCGAGCTCGGCAGCCTTATCGAGCGATTCGGCGGAAACGATGATGCCGAAATGCGTATCGTTCTCGATAAGAGGGTTCGGGACCGAAAGCTCGGGCAACGCGGTCAGCGTCACCGTCGCATAGCCGGCAACTTCCGCGCCCGACACGCTCACCTCGCCATCGCCCATGACAGCATGCATGTCGCCGCACCCGAACAGCGCACCGTCGACGGCAACGGGAAAATACAGCGTCGCACCTGCGGAAATAGCGGTGTTGTCCATGTTGCCGCCATGCTTGCCCGGCGTTCCGCAGTTGACCGGCTCGCCTTCGGGGGCAACACCGATGACGCCGATCATCGGGGCAAGAGGGATGCTCAGGCGCTCGTCCCACACGACCTTGCCGTCCTCAACCTTGCAAAAATGCGTCGCCCAGTCACTGAAGCGGTCGCCGCAAACACCCTCGTCTTTTCCGGTGCAAGAACTTGTCTGCGCATCGAGCTCGATATTATCGATATGGACCTTCAGCGTGCCGCCCGCAACAGCGCCTTCGACATAAATCGGACCCGTGGCGGGGTTGATCGCCTCCCAGTCGATTTCGCTCAGTTGATCTTCGGGGCCTTGTAGCTGGTTGCCGAAGCAGTCCTTCGTGCGGATGCGCACCGTCTCGCCCGACGGTACTTTCAGCACCGGCTCCAAATCCTTGTCGAACGAAAACAGTGTCTTGGCATCATCGAGTTCAATCATGAGAAAACTCCCTTTCAAACGTTGCCGTTATTCTCATTGATAATCTGGCTCAAGCGCCGCTTTGTAGCGCTCGTAAAGCTCCGGTACCGCCTTTTTCATGCTTACCGGCTTGAAATCATCGCGCCGAATAAGACAATGCTCGCTCATTCCTGTCGCAAACGGCTTCGCCTCGTCGAAATCGAGCACATCCCCATCGAAGACTTTGTAGCGAAACTGCACCTTCGTCGGTTTGAGTGCGGTGACGGCAAGCTGCACAACGACCTTGTCCCCGTATCGAACGGACTCGCCGTAGTCGCATTCGACATGGAGAACGGGAGAGACAAGTCCCCGCGCTTCCAAGTCCGCATAGGGAAATCCTAGCTCAGCAAGATATTTCTCACGAGCATCCTCAAAGTAGAGGATGTAGTTGGCATGATAGACGACTCCCATCATGTCGGTTTCGCCGTAGCGAACGGATATGGGCACATTCAAACGCATAACGAGCACACCTTCTAAAAAACGGTAGAATACCTCTTAGTATGGTAGCGCATTGCGGCGCGTTGAGATATCAAGAAGGGCAAAACGAGACAATGACTGAATCAGCTTCAAGCAAAGACCAGCGACCTTACGAAAGATTCACGTTGAAGATGGCTGTCGAACTCGCCGCACCGCACACATGGCCCGCATCTATTCTGCCCGTGCTCGTCGCCACAAGCTGCGCGGTCGTGCACTCCCCCGCCCTCGACGTCCTTATGGTGTGCGCGCTGCTCGCCATCTGCATCCTCATGCAGGCTTCGGTCAACACCTTCAACGACTACTACGACTTCGTCAAAGGCGCGGACAGCGAAGAGGATAACGTCGACGTGACCGACGCTGTGCTCGTGTACAACCATATCAACCCCGCGTCGGCGCTTCGCCTGGCAGTTGGGCTACTTGTTGCCGCCTTTGCGATCGGCGTCTACGTCATCTATTGTGCTGGATGGATCCCGCTCGTCCTTGGAATCATCGGCGCGGTGATCGTCATCGCCTATTCCGCTGGCAAAACGCCTATCTCCTACCTTCCCATCGGAGAAGTGGTAAGCGGGTTCGTCATGGGCGGGCTCATTCCACTCGCGTGCTACCAAGTCCTCACGGGAGAGCTCAATTTCGTCGTGCTTGTCTGGTCGATCCCAACGATCATCGGAATCGGGCTCATCATGATGACGAACAACACCTGCGACATCGAAAAAGACATCGAAGTGAGCCGCCGCACGCTGCCGACGCTGCTCGGCCGGCCGCATGCTCGCAAGCTCTACCATGCACTCGTCTTCTGCTGGCTCGTTGCGATTGCGGTCATCATCGCGGTCTTCTTCACGCGCGGAACAATCGTCTTGGTATTCGCGCTGTTAGCTTCCTATCCTTTGCTGAAGGCACTCTTAAACAACCCTCTCGCTCCCCCGGCCCGCATTGGGGCCATGGCGCAGATCTGCAGCGTGAACATCGCGCTTGGGTCGTTCTATGCCGCCGCAATCCTCGCGAGCAGCGCCATCGCCTTCATCGCCTAAAAGGCCGCCAAAGCGTCAATGCCTCAGCCCTATTGACGGCAGTACGCGCGAGCGCTCACATTCCCGTCGCATAAAAATGCCCTGCACTCCGAAGGTTGGCATCGGAATGCAGGGCATATATCGCTTTCGCGAACGACCACGTGGGAAGGCGTTACTTCGTCACGAGAACGGGTATTTCCGACTCGCGAAGGACCGCCGTCGAAACGCTGCCCAACATCGAGCGGACAGCACCCAAGCCGCGGCTTCCCATAACGATAAGCCCACAGCGTTCAGACTTCGCGATTGAGATGATCAGCTCGTGCGGCTTGCCGAAGGCAACGCGCAGCCTCGTGACATCCTCATGGCCGGCGATTCTCTCACCAATATTCTTCTTCAGGTTGGAAAGAGCTTCCTCTTCATCGCCAATGGAAGTAAGAAGAACGCCTGCGGCACGCGCAGCCGCGTTGAACGCCGGATCGCCCGTCTTCGCCAAGTCGGTGACCGTGACAACGACCACACCATCGGCCAAACCATGGTCGACGAGCTCATAAGCGTCAGCGAGCGCACGGTTCGAAGCGTCGGAGCAATCGTAACCTACGAGAATCTTTGAATATCCCATGATGAAACCCCTCTTTCATACGACGACAAAAACGCCGCCTATCCCCTAGTCGGACAGGTTATCAAATCCAGGCTATCTGGATTCTACCATGAAGATTCTTAAGCGAGAAGCAAGAAAGGAGCTGCTCGGGAGTTGCCGGTTCAGTCGTAGGAGCAAGGCCGACAATCCCCGCGATATGCCCGATGATCGCCTCCGGCGAACCGAATCTCACAAGCAAGGCATCAAGCGATGCGTCGTGATCGCGCTTTGAGAGGCGACGGTCGCGTTCGGCGACGAGGAGTGGGATGTGGCCGTAGATGGGATGCGGCAGGCTGAGCAGGTTCTGAAGGTAGATTTGCTGCGGGGTCGAGCATAGCAAGTCGACGCCTCTCACCACGCTGTTCACCCCCTGTGCGGCATCGTCGACGACGACGGCGAGCTGATAGGCAAAGGCCTGGTCGGAGCGACGAACAAGGAAATCGCCGCAATCGCGCTCGAGGTTCTGGGAATAGTCGCCCTGTATTGAATCATGAAGCGAAATGACCTCTTCACGTGTTCGCAGCCGCATGGCAGGCCTGCGTCCCGATGCCTCCTTTGCCGCACGTTCCTCGGCGGACAGCAAACGGCACGTTCCCGGATAGACAAGCTTCTCCCCGCGATGAGGGGCAGAGGCGGCATGCAAATCTGCGCGCGTGCAGTAGCAGGGGTAGATAAGGCCCCTCTCCTTGAGAAAATCGAAGGCAGCAGCATAAGCCTCGTCCCTATCGTGCTGGAAGAAGGGGCCGCGATCCCATGTCAAGCCAAGCATCTCGAAGTCCTGCTGCACCGCATCGATGTATCCGGACTTCGAGCGCTCACGGTCCAAATCCTCGATGCGCAAAACGATTTCACCACCCTGGGACTTCGCGACGAGCCATGCCGCAAGTGCGGCATAGATGTTCCCCGCATGCATGCGCCCCGTGGGCGACGGAGCAAAACGCCCGACCACCTTCTCGCTCACCGCATAACCCCTTTCGCTCCCTCATGATGTAACAACCAGAACAGAACCCGAGCCCCGCGCAAGGCAGAGCCCCAAAACAACGATGCCGACGGCAAACGCCGCCGGCATCGAGTAAAGATCGAAAACGCTACTTGCGCAGGTCCCTCACGTGCTTCGTCTTACCGACCGAGCGCTCGATGCCGCCCGGCTCGACAAGCTTCACCTTCACGCCAACAAGCAGCGTACCCTTGAGCTTTTCGGCAACCATCTGGCGGAAATTGTCCATTACTTCGAAAGAGTCGCTAAACGCCTCGGGCTTGAGCTCCACGTTGACCGTCATACGGTCAAGGCCGGTCTCGTTGTCGACCACGATAAGGTAATGAGGGGTGACGCCCTCGATGCCCGCGAGCACATCCTCGACCTGGCTCGGGAACACATTCGTGCCGCGGATGATAAGCATGTCGTCGCAGCGGGAGCGGACCTTCTGCATGCGCGCGTGAGTGCGTCCGCAGCTGCACTTCTCGGTGACAACACGCGTCAGGTCGTGCGTGCGATAGCGAAGAACGGGAATACCCTCTTTGTCGAGCGGCGTCAAGACGAGCTCGCCCATCTCCCCTTCCGGCACCGGCTCTCCCGTTGCCGGATCGACGACCTCCCACAGGAAATGGTCCTCGGCTATGTGCTGCATGTCGCGCTCGGCGAGGCACTCGCCCGAGACGCCCGGGCCCATCACCTCAGTCAACCCGTAGTTGTCGGTGCATACGATATGCATGCGGCTCTCGATTTCCGCCTTAAGCGCAGGCGGGCAGGGCTCGCCGCCGAAAAGCCCGACGCGCAACGTCGACTTCGCCCAATCGTAGCCCATCTTTTCCCCCACCTCGCAAATGTGGAGCGCGTAGGTGGGCGTCGCGATGATAACAGTCGTACCGTAGTCCTCGATCATCTGGATATGGCGCTCGGTGTTGCCCGAACCCGCCGGAATCATCGTGCAGCCAAGTTTCATGCAGCCGTAATGGAGGCCAAAACCGCCGGTGAACATGCCGTAGCCGAACGCCATCTGCACGCGATCGCCTGGAACGACGCCCGCCATGCTGGCAAGACGCGCAATGCAATCACTCCAAACAGCCATGTCGTGCTTGGTGTAGCCGACGACGATCGGCTTGCCCGTCGTTCCCGAGGACGAGTGTATCTCGACGATTTTGTCGAGCGGCTGGGCGAAAAGCCCATAGGGAAACGTCTCGCGCAGCGCGTTCTTATCGGTGAAGGGAAGCTTGCGGATATCTTCGAGCGTCTTGATGTCCTCGGGCCTCACGCCCATCTCGTTCATCTTGTCGCGATACCACGCCACGTTCTCGTAGGTGTAAGCAACCTGCGCGATCAGCTTCTCAAGCTGGATTGCGCGGATGCGCTCGCGGCTCGAGGTCTCCATGGCGCGGTCGAACATGGGAAGCACGTCGAAATTCCCCGCAGCAGCAGCCTTGAGGGCGGCACCTTTCACGGAGGGATCGAATATCTCTTCAGCGGTACTGTTCACTATCATCACAACTTTCTTAAGCGGTTACGCAACGAGATGCGCAAGATCATCCTGGCCCAGGAGCTCAACGGGCTCGCTTTCGAGCATCCTCTCGGCGGCAGCGACGTCGTTCACCGAGAGGACGATATACGTGCTGATGAGCGAATAGCTATACGTTACATTGATGTGGCAGTCGGCGATGATTCCCATGACGCGCGCGAGCTCGCCAGGCGTGTCCTCCAAACGCAGCACGAGCACCTCGGACTTCGCGCAGGCGGCGTTCTGCTCACGTAGCACCGCAAGCGCCGCATCGGGGTTGTCGACGATGAAGCGAACGATGCCGTAGTCACCGGTATCGGAAGCGCTGTAGCCGCGAACGTTGACGCCCGCCTCGACGAAGGAATCAAGCACGCGGACAAGATGGCCGGGCTCGCTTTCGATGAAGACGCTGATCTGGGAAACGCTCATAAGAACACTCCTTCTCGCTTATTCCGCGGAAAACGAGGCGCCCAACTTGAACGCCTCGAGGTTGACATCGAGGTACTTCTCGGGAACGCGGGCAGCGATAACCCGATTCCATACATCCGTCGGGAAGCCGAGAGCGCGTGAGAGCGCACCGAGCAGCACGACGTTGGCCGCCTTCGTGGTACCCGCCTTGCGGGCAAGCTCGGTTGCGGGAATGAGCATCGCACCCGCATCGCGCAACCGTTCGCGTGCATGCTCAGGCATGGAGGCGCGACCCGTTGCGACGGGAAGGGGCTTGATCGACTCGTCATTTACAAAGAGACTGCCGCCTTCCTTCACGTAGGGAAGGTTGCGAAGCGCCTCGGTCGTTTCGAACGACACGACGCAGTCCGCCGAGCCCAGATCGGCAATCATGGACTGGACCTTATCACCGAACCGCACGACAGTGGTCACCGCGCCGCCGCGCTGGGCCATGCCATGGATCTCGGAAACCTTCACGTCAAGCCCGCTCTCCTCGGCAGCACGGGCAAGCAAATCGGCAGCGAGAATCGTGCCTTGGCCGCCAACGCCGCAAAGAAGAACCGTTTTCGTGTTCGAACTCATCGGGTCCCCTCCTAATCCTGAACGATGAAGCCGCGTGCGCAGTACTGCGCGCACTGCCCGCAGCCGATGCACATGTCGCGATCGATAAGCGCCTGGCCGGTCGACTCGTCCTTGGAAATCGCAGGACAGCCGAGGGTGATGCACACGCCGCATGCCGTGCACTGGGAAGAAACCTCGAATGCAGGCTCGCGATGGCGCTCGAGCAGAACGCACGGAGCCCTGAAGACGATCACCGAAAGCGTATCGGTGGCGGAAGTTGCCTCTTTCAAGGCGCGGCGGACGGCCCTCGCGTCGTGCGGGTCGACCGTGCGAACGTCCTCGATGCCGAGCGCCTTCAAGACGCCTTCCATATCGAGCTCGCGCGAAGGGCGGTGTTGGAGTGTCTCGCCGTTGAACGGGTTGCCCTGGCGACCGGTCATTGCGGTCGTGCGGTTGTCGAGAATGCAGACGGTGCCCGCGCCCTTGTTGTAAACCGTCGAGATGAGCGACGAAAGGCCGGAATGCGCGAACGTGGAGTCGCCGATCACAGCAACGACGGGACGATGCTCGCGGCCCGCGAACGCAAGCTCGAAGCCGTGAGCCATCGACACAGAAGCGCCCATGTCAACGCAGGTATCCATCGCGGAAAGCGGCGGCAAAGCGCCCAACGTGTAGCACCCGATATCGCCGGTCACGATAGCCTTGCAGCGCGAGAGTTCCTTAAAGACGAGGCGATGAGGGCATCCGGGGCAAAGCGCGGGCGGACGGCCTGGAACATCTGCCTGGGCGGCAGCGTGCGCGGGCTCGGGGAAGCCGAAGGCAGCGCGGATGAGCCCGACCGAGAGCTCGCCGTCGCGCGGCAGGGGTTCGGGGAAGCTCGCAACGTCGATTCCGAGCGCGGACACGGCATCGGTCAGATAGCACGACGCCTCCTCGACGACGTACAGCGCCTCAACGCTCTCGGCAAACGAGCGAAGCGCCTTCTCGGGAAGGGGCCATGTGCATCCAAGTTTGAACACGGACGCATCGGGCAGACCCTCCAGCACATGCTGGGAGACCGCGCCGGCGCACACGACGCCAACCTTGTCCCCGCGCCTAACGACCTGGTTGTACGCGCAAGTCTCAGCCCATTCGGAGAGCGCCTCGATGCGCTCGAGCTGCACCTTGCGGCGCGGCTTCGCGAACGCGGGCATCATGACCCACTTTGCAGGGTTGCTCTCGTAGGGAGCGGGCTCGACCTCTTTTCGGGACCCGACCTCGACCGGCGTCTTCGTATGCGAGACGCGCACCGAAGAGCGGATGAAGAAGGGCACATCGAATCGTTCGGAAAGCTCGAACGCGTCGCGCGTGAAAGCGAGCGCCTCGGCGGAATCAGCGGGGTCGAGCATGGGAATATGCGCCGCGCAGGCGTAGTAGTGAGAATCCTGCTCGTTTTGCGAGGAGTACATGCCCGGATCGTCGGCAGCGAGCACGACGAAGCCTCCGCCAACGCCGGTATATGCAGCCGTGAACAGCGGGTCCGCCGCGACGTTCACGCCAACGTGCTTCATGGTCGAAAGAACGCGGGCGCCACCGGCAGATGCGCCGATGCCCACCTCAACGGCAACCTTCTCGTTCACGCACCACTCGGCATAGACGCCATCCTTCTTCGCAAACGCCTCGAGCGTCTCAGTCGAAGGGGTACCCGGGTACGCGACGCCAATACGGGCGCCGGCTTCCCAAGCCCCCTGAGCAATCGCCTCATTTCCGCTTAACAATTCCATGTAAAACCCTCTCGTAAATCTCGCCTTATGCGCCGATGCGTCTATTCCTCCCGATAGACGAGGCAGAACGCGCCGATCTGCACGACATCGCCCTCGTGGAGCTCGCGCGCCTCGACGTTGTCATTGTTCACCCACACGCCGTTGAAGGAGCTGTCGTCGGTAATCGTGTAGCCATCGCCTGTCGGCTCAACAACCGCATGGCTGCGCGAGACCGTCATATCGTTCAAGAAGACGTCACACTGCGGATTGCGCCCGACGCTCATCGGCGCATTGCCAAGCCTGTAGACCATTCCGATTTGGGGACCCTTGACAACTCGCAGCACGAACTGGTGTTGCGGATGGTCTGTCGCAGGCACGTCCCTTCCCTCAATGGGAAACGGCTTGAAGCTCTGCGTTGCGCCAAGCAACTTGAATCCGCAGGTCGGACATGCAGAAGCATCTGGGTTAAGAGTTGCACCGCATACGGGGCACGTTTCAGTCATAATGCTCGTCCTTCTTTCGTCTTGCATATGAAAGTGTAGCGAATCAGTACTTGGCCTTCGTCTTGTCGTTGATGAGCGGGGTGTCGTTCAAGTCAACGGACGTTGCAACGGTCTGGCTCCCGGTGAAATGAGACAGAAGCCGGCCCACCCAAATACCGGCAGCTTCGAGAGGATTCGGCGCTGCAACGTCCTCGCACGCGATAAGGTCGACCGCGGCAATCGTCTCGTTGTGCTGCTTGAAGACGGCGCTACCAACTTTGTCGCCCTCATGCACATTCCCGCTCACGTTGTCGAAACTCATTGTACAGCTCACGTTGCCTTTGAGCGAGAACACGTCGAGCGAGCCGTCTGGTTCGGAGAAGGTCGCTTTGATCGTCTTATCCGTCCAATCGCCATGCGCGACCTCGGCAACGACGGGGACCTCCTTGGTGGAAGAACCCCAGGACATCGTAGCCGTTTCGCTCGCATGGGCATACGGGTAGTTCACGCTATTGGCGTATACCCAGTCGAAAAGCGTCTTCGCGTCCGTGAAGCGCTGCTGCTCGCTTGACGAGTTGAGCACAATTGCATACAAGTCGAGCCCGCCGCGGTTGCAGGCACCCGCAAAACATTCCCCGGCGAGCGAGGTAAATCCTGTTTTTATGCCGCAAGCACCCTCGTAGACGCCGATAAGCTCATCGGTCGACTCCAACTCGAGCGGAGTTGCTACTCCCCCGCGCGTGACCGTGATCGTCGCCTTGTCCTTCGAGACGATATCGCGGAACGTCTGGCTTTTCATCGCGTAGGCGGACATCGTTGCCACATCGCGGGCCGTACTGTGCATATCACCCGCATATTGGTTGAAATCGAGCCCATGGGGATTTGCGAACAGCGTGTTTGCGCACCCGAGATCTGCCGCCTTGGCGTTCATCGCGGCAACGAATGCCGCCCGCGCGCCGCCCTCGCCTCCAAGCTTCGCGCCCACGGTATCCGCGATGGCGATAGCCGCGTCGTTGCCCGACGAGGTGAGAAGCGCCTTGGTGGCGTCCTCCATCGAAAGCACGTCGCCCTCCTTGAGCGATGCCGAGGACTCGCCGATGGAGGCTGCCTCAGCGCTCACCGTCACCTGATCGGTGAGCTGGGAGTTCTCCAAGGCAACGATCGCCGTCATGATCTTGGTCACCGAGGCGATATGCGTCTGCTTGTCGGGGTCGCGCTCGAAGTACACCGTGCCGTTGCCGTCGACCACGTAGGCATACGTCGCATCGATGCTCGGGCACTGCGAGACGGCAAGTCCACGCGATTCGACAGTCTCACCTGCAACGACATCGGTTTTCGCGACGCCGGCGAAAGCGGTGGCGGGCACGAGAGCGAACGAGAGCGAGACTGCGAGTACACAGACGCAAAGCGCGGAAAGCGCCCGCACCCCGAAGGGGGCACGGGCGCTACGCGCGATATGACGAGAGCTAGCAATCAAGCTGGTAAACCTCTTCCGGGGATACGGTTGCGAAGCCAGCCTCTTCGAGCTTGGCCTCGATGCCTTCCGCTTCACCAATTTTCAGTACGTCGATCGCCATTTCGGGATTGACGGAGAAGCAGTATCCGTACTCGATGTTGACGGACTGCTGGTCCAAAAACTCAAGCAGAGTCGCGAGTCCGCCCTTCACGTTGGGGACGCGGACGGCAAGGACCGGTGTGACCATCGCGCGATAGCCGGCCGCGCGAAGCGCCTCGGCAGCAGCATGAGGGGTATCGGCGAGGACGCGGGCGACACCGAAATCGGCTGTATCGGCGAGATTCAGGGCATGCAGGTTCACGCCCGCATCGCTCAGCACGCGGCATGCAGAAGCGAGGCGACCCTTGTCGTTCTCCAGGAAAACAGTCAGCTGAGAAATCATTAGTGCTTCCCTTCTCTCAAGTCGATGACACGCTTGGCTTTGCCTTCACTGCGCTCGATAGACTTCGGCTCGACTATCTTGATGTCAACCTTGATCTGCAGGTTGCTCTTAAGCTCGGCGCCAAGACGCGCCTTCAAGTCCTCGAGCTTGCGGATCTCGTCGATCGGGAACTCGGGCACCGTCTCGACGTTCAGCGTGACCTTGTCGAGCGGTCCATTATCGGTGAGCACAATTTGATAGTGCGCCGTGATTTCGTCGAAGCCGGTGATGATTTGCTCGATCTGCTGCGGGAACACGTTCACACCGCGGATAATCATCATATCATCAGAGCGGCCGATGATGCGGTCGATCTTGCGATGGGTGCGCCCGCATGTGCACTCCTCGTTGATGATGCGGGTGATGTCGCGCGTGCGGTAGCGCACAAGCGGGCAGCACTCGCGCGTAAGCGTGGTGAACACGAGCTCGCCATACGTGCCGTCAGGCACCGGCTGGAGCGTCTCAGGGTCGATGATCTCGGCGAAGAAATGGTCTTCTGCCAGATGCAAGCCATGGGACTCGGAACATTCCATCGCGACGCCCGGACCCATGACCTCGGACAGGCCGTACACATCGCAGTAGCGGATGCCGAGCTTGTCGCGGATTTCCTGGCGCATGTTCTCGGAGGCAGGCTCGGCGCCGAAGATGCCGGCGGAGAGCTTGAAATCCTTTGCAGGATCATAGCCCATGCTGATAGCCGTATCGGCCAAATAAAGCGCGTAGGAAGGCGTGCAGCACAGGATGTCGGTACCGAGATCGACCATCATTTGGATCTGGCGCTTCGTGTTGCCCGAAGAGGTCGGGATGACCGAGCAGCCAGCGGCTTCAGCGCCATAGTGTGCACCGAGACCACCTGTGAACAGGCCGTAGCCGTAGGACACCTGAACGGTCGAATCGGCGGAGCCGCCAACCATGTAGATGCCGCGGGCGAAGCAGTCGCCCCAGTTCTTGATGTCGTTCGTGGTATGCCCGACGACCGTCGCCTGGCCGGTGGTGCCAGAGGATGCATGGATGCGGGCAACGTCCTTCTTCGGAACGGCGAAAAGGCCGTACGGATAAGCGTCGCGCATGTCCTGCTTGACGACGAACGGGAACTTCGCGATATCCTCGAGGCAGGTCAGGTCATCGGGCGTGACGCCGGCCTCGGCGAAGGACTTCTTATAGAAATCGACATTGTCGTACGCGTGACGGATCGACTTCTTCATTCGCTCGAGCTGAAGCTCGCGCAGCTGTTCGCGCGGCATAGTCTCGATTTCTTCTTGAAAAAACACCTCGAGTCCTTCCTTGTCTTACCTAGCGCATATGCGCCCTTGCCCACGCCACCCAAGCCATCGCGCACTCAAATTAGACCCGATAGCTAGGGTTAACTCGTACAGTGTAGCGTTTGTGTCCACCCCGTCATAGGAAAAGGGCGGCAAAACTAGATTTCCTGCGCCTCAAAGCGTTATTCGGCACGCATTTCACGCTTCGCAGCAGATAGCTTGAGCGCCCCCGCCGCGACGTAATAGATCGTGGTGAACGCGCCGACGATAAGGCCTGCGTAGACGAACCAGATGCCCCACGAATAGGGGTCCGAGGAAAAGCCGGGAAGCCACGAGAAGGGCACAATCCCCATGCCGGCGAGCACCGGCCAGTTAAGAAGGAGCGCTGCAAATCCGACGAACAAAAACGTTGTCGCCACCTTGCCAGGATAGATTACCGCAACGCGAATGCGCCACTTCTTGAGCAGATACGCCCCGCCGATGAGAAGCAACAGGTCGCGCCCAAGAACCAAGACGACGACCCAGAGCGGCAGGCGCCCGACGGCAAGTAGGCACACAACGCCCGAGATCATGAGGATGCGATCGACGGCGGGGTCAAGCAGTCGGCCAAGCTTCGAGACCGTGTGCGTGCGGCGAGCGATTTGCCCGTCGATCCAGTCGGTTCCCGCCGCCACGGCGAAAAGAACCGTCGCAAGGATGTCGTAGCCGGTTAGAAGCAAAACGATGAAGCACGGAACCATGCACAGGCGAATCGTCGAAATGAGATTTGGAATGGTGAATATGGTGTCGAGCACCTCGTCTTCCTCGGGTGTCAGGTCGTTCTTCGCGGCCTTGTCTATCATCTTCGCCATATAAGCCAAGCCCCCAGTAAATAAAGCCCCAGCGGGTCAGTCGTGTTAATTGCAGCGAATTATTATAGCGCCCCGCCTTATCCGATGCGGAACACTTCGCCGATTCCCCACGGAGATGTTGCCAGCACGTTTATTCGATTGCGGATTGCTCACTGTGTGCCAGAGTCCGGCTGGAAGAAGCCTAATCGAGAAACGTCTCGTTTACATCCAGCCTCAAATCCCGGGCGATGGCGCGAAGCCCGTCGTCGGATATGGTGTTCGCAAAATCGCCGCCCCCGTTGAGCAGGCGCGCCCTCACATAGATATCCGCCGCCTTCTCGATGGTGTGCATGAGACCGAACGCGGAATCGAAATCGGCACCCGAGCAGAACAGACCGTGCTGTGCCCAGATGACCGCATCGTAGGTCCCCATAAGATTTGCTGTCGCCATCGCGATCTCAGATCCTCCCGGCACCATCCACGGAACTACGCCAACACCTTTCGGGAAAGCGATGATGCACTCCGTCATGACTTTCCAGAGCGCACGCGTGATAGCGCGAGCGTCGAGCGGCATCACGGAAGTGAGCGCGACCACATTGGTGGGGTGTGCATGGTAGAGGATACGGGACGCACCTCCGGTCGCGTCCAGGCGAACCGAGTGAATCATGAAATGGGAGGGGAATTCAGAGGTAGGTCTCCCCCCGTCTTTAAGACCCCAAACTACACGACAGGCATCGCCTGAGGCGTTAATCTCGACAATCCCCACGTTGCGAGCGATGTCGAGCGCAACGTTGCGCAGATAGCATCCCGCACCGGTCGCGGCGAAGAAGGCTCCGCGAAGGTTGTCAGCCTGAACACCGAGGGGAATCCAGTTGGACGGGTTCTCGCAGAAGAACGGACGGCAATCCGCCACTTCCCCCTCGGTCATGCGATAGGTGAGGTTCCCGCCGTTGCGCTCGTGCCAGCCTTGGTCCCAACCGTCGGCGCACAGGCGCGCAAAGCCCTTCATGAAGGGCTGTTGTTCCACGGCAACGCCCGAAACAACGCCTTTCGCCGCAGAAACTCCCTTGTCAATCATGCCTTGCGCGCTATCGAAAAAACCCATCGTTTCACAACCTTTCCTCATTCGGACGCATCGCAACGCCGCCCTCCTCGACTGGCCCGACTATACCGCTAGATTCCGTTGTGCAACATCAGAACCGCGAATTTGGCGAAAACGAAAAGGGACCCCGCAGAGTCCCTTCAAAACGCGCATTCGAGAACCTTCGCCCAATGGGCGATATGAGAACGCCACTCTTAGCTTACCTTCTTCATCGGCTTGGGATGCTCGGGGACGTCTACCGACTCGGTATACATCTCCCTCGAAGGCGCTGGCCAGCCAGGCTCCATCGACAGGCAGTGCTTCGGGCACTCGAGCACACAGGTGCCGCACTGGACGCAACGAAACTTGTCGATAGTCCATTTGCGGTTGGGCTTCTCCACCACGATGGCAGCGCACGGGCAGCGGCGCTGGCAGATGCCGCACAGGATGCAAACATCGACATCGTTGACGATATGACCCTTAAGTCCTGCAGGGGCCTCTTTCTTCTCCACGGGATAAAGCACGGTCTCGGGCTTTTTGAACAGCGAGCCGAGCGTCATCTTTCCCAGTTTGAATCCACCCATGTTCTTCTACCTTTCCGTGCAGCTGATGCAGGGGTCGATGGTGAGGATGATGTTGTTCACGTCAGCCAAATCGCAGCCCTTGAGCGCCGCGGTCATTCCTGCGAGGTTTTGCGAGGTCGGTGTGCGCATGCGCATGCGCTCGAGGTTCTTCGTGCCGTTGCCGCGAGCATAGTAGTAGCATTCGCCACGCGGCTGCTCGACAACGTTGGACGCCTCGGAGCCGGCAACCGGAGAGCCCTTCACGGAAACCGAGATGTCGCCCTCGGGGATCTTGGAGATCATCTCCTCGATGATGTCGATGGATTGCAGCACCTCGAGAGCGCGAACCTTGCAGCGCGCGTAGCAGTCGCCCTGATCGTCGAGGATGGGACGGAAATCGGCGAGCTCCGCGTAACCGCCGCGGCCGAGCATGCGCACATCGTAGTTCACGCTGGAGGCGCGGGCGAAAGGACCCACCATGGATAGCGCAAGCGCGTCCTCGTGGCTCACATGCCCCACCCCGACGGTGCGGTTCTTGACCGATGAATCCTTCAGGAAAGCGTTCATTATCTGGCGATAGTCGTCTTTGATGCCCTCGAGCACACGCTTGATCTCGGCGAACTGCACCGCGTCGATGTCGCGCACGACGCCGCCCACCTTCACAACCGAGAATATGACGCGGCCACCGGTCGTCTTCTCGAAGATGTCGAGCACGCGCTCGCGCAGGCGCCAACAATGCATGAACAGGCTCTCGAAGCCGAAGGCGTCGGCGGCAAGGCCGAGCCAAAGGATATGCGAATGAACGCGCGAGAGCTCGTGCCAGATGACGCGCAGGTACTCGGCGCGCTTGGGAATCTCGACGCCCATGAGGCTCTCGACAGTCTCCGCATAGCCCATGGAATGGCCGAACGCGCAGATGCCACAAATTCGTTCGGCGATGAAGATGAACTGGTTGTAATCGCGGGTCTCGACGAGCTTCTCGAGGCCTCGATGGACGAAGCCGATCTGGGGAATCGCCTCGAGAACCTTCTCGTCTTCAACCACAAGATCGAGGTGAAGCGGCTCGGGCAGCACGGGGTGCTGCGGACCGAAGGGGATGACGGTTGCCTTGCCCATCGCTATTCACCGTCCTTTCCGGTATTCGCAGCACGCTCGGCAGTTTCCTTACGCGCCTTCGCATCGAGGGCGGCGCGGACCTTGGCCGCGCGCTCGGGGTCGAGCTGGGCGAGCTTGGCCTCGATCTCGGCGTCGCGCTCGACGTTGGTAGAGCCGACAGCGCGCTTCGCCTCGGCGGCCTTCTTCTTGCGCTCGAGGGCCGCGCGGACTTTGGCGGCCTTCTCGGGGTCGAGATTCTCGAGTTCCGCCGCTCGGGTCTCACGCTTGTTCTTGCGAGACTGCTCCGCCTCGGCAGCCTTGGCCGCCTTCGCCGCGAACGCAGCCTTGATGCGCGCAAGCTTCTCGGGATCGGTGCCCGCGAATCGCTCCTCGAAGTCGGTCATCTGCGTAGGGTCGATACCCGAGACCTTTGGCTTCATCTGCTTGATGGCGTCGGGGTGGTCAGCAGCGTACTCGGTCTCGGCCACCTTCGCAGCGCGGGCGCGCTTGGCTTCTGCAGCCTTGGCGGCCTTCTCGCGAGCAGCCTTCTGAGCAGGAGAGATAATCGTCATCGGCTCGGATTGCGCAAGCTGGTAGAACTTGCCGCCGAAGTCGATGGCGATTCCCTCGATCGTGACGCCAAACAGGTCGTGGATCTCATTCTCGAACACGAAAGCTGCGAGGAAATTGCTGGTGATGGAGGGCACGACGTCGGTCTTTCTCACGCCCTTGACCTCATAGTTTTGAAGCGCGCCGTCGCCCATCATGAACGAGTAGACCAAATCGACGCCCTCGTCGGTGTTCACCGCGAGAATCTGCACGAAGCGCGCATGCTCGCTTTTCATACGGTCGGACAGCGATGGCACCTCGGCCAACTTGAGCGGAATGAACTCAGAGGAGAATTCCATAGGTCCTACGCTCCCTTCTTCTGTTGCGCCATAGCCTTCGCTTTCTCATCGAGGATGCCGATCGCTTGCACGACGCCGTCGATAATCGCCTCGGGACGAACGGCGCAACCCGGCACGTACACATCGACGGGAATCGCCTTGTCGACGCCGCCGAGCACGTTGTAGCAGTCATGGAAGACGCCGCCCGAGCACGCGCAGATGCCGCAGGCAACGACAGCCTTGGGCTCGAGCATTTGATCGTAGATTTCCTGGACGACTTTGATGTTCTGTTCGTTCACGCTACCGGTGACGAGGAAGATGTCAGCATGCTTGGGATTGCCGGTGTTGATGATGCCGAATCGCTCGACGTCGAAGCCCGGGCACAGCGCCGCGAGCACCTCGATGTCGCAGCCGTTGCAGCTCGAGGCATCGTAGTGGATGACCCAGGGTGATTTCGAGTTATATGCCATAGGTAAGCCTCCTTACAGGTAGGCCAGAACGGCCACGTTCAAGCCGCCGGCGACGAGCGCGACAGCCCATGCGGACTTCAGCATAAGCTGCCACTTCACGCGGGCAAAGTTGTTGTCGATCCAGATCTCGAGGAAGTACACCGCGAGAACGACGACAACAGCAAGTACGATCGAAAGCGGGTTCGACCAGATGAAGAACATGGCAACCCATCCCATGAACAGCACGTTCTCGCACCAGTGCATCACTTCCACCAAACCGAGCGTGGGGCCGCTCATTTCGGTGGTGACGCCGCGAACGATTTCCTGATGCGCATGATGCGACATGGAGATGTCGAAAGGAGACTTGCGCAGCTTGATCGTGAGCACGAACAGAAAGCCGAGAAACGCAAGCCACGCCGTCGTGATCGCGGGAGCATCGAGGAAGAACACGCCCGCCACGTCGAACCATCCGGAGGCCATGAAGAACGCGACGCACATGAGGTAGAGCATCGGCTCGTACGCCATCGCCTGCAACGTCTCTCGCGCGGCGCCAACTTCAGAGTAAGGCGAGCGCGAGGAATAGGCGGCCACGATAAAGAGCAGCGAGGAGAGCGTCACGAGGAACACGCTCAAAAGCAGGTTTCCACCAGAGAAGAACACACCGCCCGCCACCAGGGTGAAGATGAACGCGAACAGGATGTAGGCATGCTCGGAGGTGTTCACCGAGGCGTTCTCTTTGGAGAAGAGCTTGCGCACGTCGTAGTAGGGCTGCAAAAGCGGCGGACCAACGCGACCTTGCATGCGCGCCGAGATGATTCGATCGAGCCCTGCGAGAAAGCAGCCGATGATGGGGCCAGCAATCGCAAACGCGATGATGCCGATGACCGTAACGATGATCGTCATGAGAAGCCTCGCCTTCCTACAGCATACTCGGCAGCACAGAAGCCGCCCAAGCTATCGCCGCAACCATAATCACGATGCACACACCCGACCCGACCGGGGCGATGCGAGCCTCGCCGAAGATACCGTCGAGATACAAATTGCGCGACGTGGCCTCGACCGGCGCAGAAAGCGAGCCTCGGAACGTGCGCGCCGCGTTGTCCGCCGAAGCACCCGCGAGGTAGACGTCAACCTTCTTCTGCTTCGAGGAACGGCCAAGCCCCGCGAAGAGCATGAGGATGACGAGCACCGCGCAGATCGCGGCAATCCAGAGATTCCCGTCGGAGATATCCTGCCCACCGTAGTGGAATACGGTCTGGACGTAGGGAACGACAAGCCCCGACGACATGACAGGGAGCAGCACGCACGTCACACAGACGAGCCCTGCCATCAAAAGCAGTGCCACCCACTCGGATTTATGCACAGTGAGCTCGACATTCTGCGGCTCGCCCGCGATGCCCGAGAGCTTGCCGAGCCATTTCGCCCAGAACATGAACGTTGCCGCAGAGCCGAAAGCGAGCAGGATGATGAGCGCGACGTTGCCCGTTTCGACGAACGACACGAGTGTCGCCCACTTCGCGATGAGCATGCCGAAGGGAGCCACGAACATGCACATAATGCCGAGCATCATGAAGCGCGCAAGGCGCGGCATGCGCTCGAAGAGCAGGTCCATGTCCTCGATGTTGCGGCTGCCGATATGGTGCTCGGCGGTGCCAACGCACAGGAACAAGAGGCTCTTCGCGACCGCATGGAAAATGATGAGCAGGATAGCCGCCCAAACAGCCTCGGGAGTGCCCACACCGGCGCATGCGGTGATGAGACCGAGGTTGGCGATCGTGGAGTACGCAAGCACGCGCTTGGCGTTGCTCTGGGAGATGGCCATAAACGAGCACAGCGCGAACGTGAGCCCGCCGACGAGCACCACCATCACGGAGGGCACCAAGCTCACCGCGAAGATCGGCGAGAGCTTCACGAGCAAGAACACGCCCGCCTTGACCATTGTGGAGGAATGCAGCAGAGCCGATGTCGGCGTCGGGGCGACCATCGCGCCGAGCAGCCATGTATGGAAGGGCATCTGCGCGGCTTTCGTGATGCCCGCAAACGCGAGCAAAGTGACGGGCAGCATGACAAGCGCCGGGAAGGCGCTACCGAGCTCGACGAACATCGAGAAGGAAAGAGGCAGGCCGAAAACACCCAGATATACCAGGGAGAACTGGAACGCAACGCCGCCAAGAAGGTTCATCACGATCTGACGGAACGCGTTGTTGATGGCTTCTTCGGACTTCGTAAACCCGATGAGCAGGAAGGAGCACAGCGTGGTGACCTCCCACGCCGTGTACATCCACGCCATGTTGTCGACAAGGACGATGTTGAACATGGCAGAGAGGAACGCGAACATAATCGCGAAGAACCACGGACGGCGATCGCGCGCTTGCGGGTTCTCATGCAGCTCGTGAGCCTGGAAATCCTTCATGTAGCCTAGCGCATAGACGCAAATACCCGAGCCGACGATGCCGATGATGAGTACCATGACCACGCCGAGCGCATCGACGCGCATCGTCGTGGAGAACTCGGCGCCTGCCTGAACAGCGAACTCAAACCACAAGGCCACAACGATCTGCAGCGCAGCCAGGCCCAACGCGAACGGGCGTTTGTAGCGGACCGCATAGCACACGACGAAGATGGCGACGGTGAGGTCGATGGCAAGGTTCACCAGGGAAAGCGGATGCCCCCATTCGGCAGGCAGAGCGAACTCATAGGTGCCAGGCCCCGCGAACACAACCGCGAACGCAATCGAGAGCAACGCGATAAGCGCGGCGAAGGCAATGGCTACCATATCGCGCGCACGGTCGTTTTTGATCGCGAGAAGCAGCAATGCCGCAACAACGGGAACGACAATGAGGGAGGCTATCAGCTCCATGCATACTCCTTTACTTGAATAGAAACCTTCCTGCCCAAGGCGGAGGCCAAACGCAGCAAGAAGGCGAACGCGAGACTCGCGTGGCGTCTACTCTAGTATTAAGGAAGGTGTACGACCTGCACCTTTGGGGTGCAGGTCGTAATCAGTCGGTAAAAGGGCTATCGCAGAGGTAGCAATTATCTCGAGAAAGAAAAAAAGCGGGCCAGATTTCCATCTGACCCGCTTGAGAAAGCTGGTCGGGTTGACAGGATTTGAACCTGCGACCCCTTGACCCCCAGTCAAGTGCGCTACCAAACTGCGCCACAACCCGATTCATTTGTTTGCCGTCCGCTTAAGACAGCTTGTTTATAATACCGTTACCCTTGATTGGTTTCAAGCCCCTATTTCAAGAATTCTAGGGCTTTATCGAGAATTCTGTCGGCAAGCTCGCGTTTGCCCATTTCAGGAAGATGCTCCTCCCCCAAAGCAGACACAAAAGTCACCTTGTCCGAATCGGCACCAAAACCTTGACCGCGAGAAACATCGTTTGCCACGATGAAATCGGCCTTCTTGCGAGAAAGCTTGCTGCGAGCGTTATCGATCACATCGTTCGTCTCGGCGGCGAAGCCCACGACTACCTGTCCCGCGCGCTTTGAAGCCCCGCACGAGGCAAGGATATCGGGATTCTCGACGAGCTCGATGTGCGAAAGTGCCTCGTCGTCGGCGCCCTTCTTAAGCTTGCGGTCGGAGACCGTGCGCGGACGGAAATCCGACACCGCAGCGGAGAAGACAGCGATATCGGCAGATGGGAACAACTCATCGACAGCTGCTTTCATCTCCCGCGCCGTGCCTACGCGCACCATCTTCGCGCCACGAGCATCCGCAAGGGCAACCGGGCCCGTGACGAGGGCGACCTCGGCACCGCGCTCAACGGCAGCCTCAGCAATCGCAAAGCCCATCTTGCCCGTCGAGGGGTTAGAGATGAAGCGCACGGAATCGATCGGCTCGACGGTGGGTCCCGCTGTCACAACGACGCGTTTTCCCACCAGGTCTTTCTCGCGTCCGAGCACTTCGAGGACATACGATACGATGTCCGCGGAGTCGGCGAGGCGACCTCGTCCCACGTCTCCGCAGGCCAGATATCCTTCTCCAGGCTCGATAAAACGCACCCCGCGCGAGGCGAGCAGCTGCATGTTGCGCTGGGTCGCCGCAGCCTCGTACATATGGACGTTCATCGCGGGCGCCACCGCAATCGGCGCCGTGCAGGCGAGCGCGGTCGTCGAGAGCAGGTCATCGGCGATGCCCGCGGCCATCTTCGCCAAAACATTCGCCGTGCAGGGCGCGATGAGGAACAGGTCGCACTCCTCGGCAAGCGACACGTGATGAATCGGGTCGCCCGGACCGTCGCCGAACGTGTCGACGGCGACAGGTTCGTGCGTCAAGGCGCGGAACGTGGTCGGCCCGACGAACTCGCAGGCGTTTTTCGTCATCACGACTTTCACGCGCACGCCCGCCTTCTGCAAGCCGCGAAGGACCTCGCAGGATTTATAGGCAGCGATGCATCCGGTGACGCCGAGAAGCACCAACGGCGCGCTCGATGCCCTCCCGTCCGCATTCCGCATCTTCGTAAAATCGATTTCGCCCATGACGTCAATCCCCTTCCCCAAGATACGGTTTCAAGACATCGCAGAGAGTGCGGACGTGCGCGCGGCTTCGGTTCAAGCACGGGACGTACACGAAGCGGGAGTCATCCACAGGATGCCCCGCCGCCCGCAAGTTGTCGCGATAGAGCTCCCCGAATTCGATTTCCACGTCGAAGCGTGTCTCCAGGCAATCGACGGAGAAGCCGGGGCAGACGACGAAGGTGCGCCCGTCATCAACCTCGGCCAAACGCGCAAGCGTGTCTTTCGTGAAGGGGGACAGCCACGCGCGCGCGTTGTCGAAACGGCAATAATAGCTTATCGTCCACGTCTTCCTGTCAAGACCCAGCTCATCGGCGACATGCAGGCTCGTAGACCCCGTTTGAAGCTCATAGGTGTCCCCATCTTCGATATCGACAAGCGGGATGGAGTGAAACGAGAACACAAGACGGTCGCCTGGCTGCTGGCCGAACCCGGCATGCTCGATAGAGGCAGCGAGCGCGCGAATATAGCTCGGGTGCTCGGCATATCCCTCCACAACCGTCGTTAGGCCTTTAAAGCGAGCCTGCCGCACGGCGCGAGCGACCGCGTCTTTCACGGAAAGCGTCGTGCTGTGGGCGGTTTGAGGGTACATCGGCAACACGACGATGCGGTCGCATTCGAGCTCGCGGAACTCGCGGAGCGCCTTTTTGATGGGCGGCTCGCCGTAGCTCATCGCGATGCGGACGGGGGCATCGAATCCCTCGCTTTCAAGGCGCGCCTCGAGCGCCGCAGCGAGCGCCTTGTGCGTCACGAGCAAGGGCGACCCCTCGGGCGTCCAAATCTGTCGGTACTTCTCTGCCGATGCAACGCTTCGCTTCGGCAGGATCGTCAAATGGAGGATGAACCACCAGATGAAACGATTCATGGGCGCGATGTGCTTGTCCATGAGAAATTGTGCTAGGTAGCGCTTGACGGCCTTCGGCTCAGGCGCCGACGGCGTCCCGGTGTTCACGAGGAGCACGCCCACTTTCTCTCTGCCATGCAACGCCATAACGCATCACTCCTATTCGGGTAGTTCGCCTTCGACTGAAGGGCGAGGCGCATCTGCCAAAAGGGCGGCAACTTCCCGTCCGGCGTCGGTCATGCCGCGGCTTCGGTCGCCCAAGCTGCGAAGCGCTTCGTCAAGGTCGCGCGGCAGGTTATCGGCGAACTCGAGCTCCTCGGAGGTCTCGGGGTGAGTGAACCGAATCCTGAACGAGTGGAGGAACTGCCGCTTGAGCCCCAACTGTGCGCGCGCGTCCTTCGGCCCGTTCGCCGTGTAGACGGGGTCGCCCACGAGCGGGTGCTTCGCGTACTGCATATGGACGCGAATCTGATGCGTGCGGCCCGTGAACAGCTTGCAATCGATCAGCGTGTAACCGTCGTCGTGCTGGCGAGACTCGAAACGCTCGAGCACGCGGAACGTGGTCACGGCGTCGCGGGCGGAGGGCACGTCGCGCACAGCCATGCGCGTGCGCTCGTTGGCGCTTCGCGCGATGGGCGCGTCGATCATGCCCGTATCCGGTGCGATCACGCCGTGTACGAGCGCGAGGTAGTGGCGATCGACCGCGCGATCGCGGATATCCTCCATAAGGGCATAACCAGCCGCATCGGTCTTCGCAGCGAGCATAAGCCCCGACGTGTCGCGATCGAGCCGGTGCACGATGCCGAGGCGGTCGTCCTCGCCCTGCACATTGCAAAGGTGGTCGGCCCCGCAGTGGTAGATGAGCGCGTTAACAAGCGTCCCATCAGCATGGTCGACGGACGGATGGCACACGAGCCCTATCTGCTTGGACAGCACGATAAGGTCGTCGTCCTCGAAGCGGATGTCAAGGTCGATTGGCTGTCCCGTTACCGGGCCCGCCTCGACCTCTTCCTCTTCCTGGTACACGATCACGTCGCCCGCAGCGACCGCATACTTCTTGACAACGTTGGCCCCGTTCACGAAGACATTGCCCGACTCGATCGCCCGCGCGGCGGCGCTGCGGCTCGCAAAGCATGCGCGCGCCGCAAGAAGCGAATCGAGCCGCTCCCCCGCATCAAGCGCCGTGGCGGAATAACTCAACATACGCGCCATCTATTCCCCACCCCCGTTTTCGCTCCCACGCGCTGCGCGCTTCGCCTCGGTGCGCTCATGGATGAGAAGCGACACGATAAATAATATGATTCCGCAGGTCACACCAATGTCCGCAATGTTGAAGATAGGAAAATCGATAAACGTCGGCTCGATGAAGTCGACGACAAAGCCGAGGGTGAAGCGGTCGATCGCGTTGCCGATGCCGCCCGCGACGACAAGCGATATGCCGATGAGCTCGCCTGCGTTCGGGTGCTGCGGGGTAAACGCAAGATACGCTGTGAGCGCGATGCAAACCACGAGCGAGAACGCGCCGAGAGCCCAGGTGGCGCCTGAGAAGATACTCCAGGCACCGCCCGTGTTGTAAACGAGATGGAAGCGGAATATGCCGAGAATCGGGTCGGAAATCACCTGACCTGCGTGATAATTGCCGTTGAAGAACAGCTTCGACGCCTGGTCGAGGACGAGCCACACAACCACAATGGGGATAAACACGGCGAACCGCCGCGCAACTGTGCGTGCGGTCCGCCCGTTGTCGAAATCTTTGTCGGCGATCAAGCGCTAGTCCTCCTCGGAGAAGCCGATCGAGTCGAGCACGTCGCCGCAGCGCTCGCAGACATGCGGGTGGTTGGCGTTGCCACCGAGCTCGCGCACGTTCCAGCAGCGCGGGCACTTCTCGCCCTTCGCGGGGGCAACAGTGCAGGAGAAGCCCTCGCCCGAGATGACTTCCACCGCCGCACAGACGAAGACCTCGGCAAGGTCGACGTCGGCCAATGCAGTAGCGGCATCGGCAGGAAGGGTGAGCGTAGCGAAAGCCGCCTGGCTCGTGCCCTCGGTCACGACGCCCGCCTCCTTCGCTTCCTCAAAAGCCTTGGTGAAGACGTCGCGCGCCGTTGCGAGCTGGTTGTAAGCGGAAAGCAGCGCGGAGGCTTCCTCGGCGGACCAAGGGGCCTCGAACCAGTCGAGCAAAGCCGCGCGGGTCTGGCCGTCGCGCATTGACTCAGGCAGAAACGCCATAACCTCGTCACAGGTGAAAACAAGAATCGGCTGCAAATCGTGCACGAGCATCGAGAGGATCTGCGCCCACACGGTAAGGGCGCTGCGGCGATCGTGCCCGTCGGCCTGACCGCAATAGACGCGGTCCTTGGTGGCGTTTAGATAACCGTTGGAAAGCTCGGTCACGTAATCGTAGAGGTTGCGGTACACCACGTTAAAACGATAGCCCTCGTAGGCTTCCGTCACGATCTCGTGTACCTGGCACAGGCGGGCAAGCGCGAGCTTGTCGTAGCCGGCCAGCTCTTCGGTCGCCACGGCATCGGTCGCGGGGTCAAAGCGGCCCTCGATCTCGCCGAGCAGGAAGCGAAGCGTGTTGCGGATCTTGCGATACGCCTCACCGACATGCGAGAGGATCTCGTCGTCGCACGTTACGTCGTTGGAGGTATCGACGGAAGAAACCCACAGGCGCATGACGTCGGCACCGCGGGTGTCACATTCCTTGTTCGGGTCGATGACGTTGCCGAGCGACTTGGACATCTTGCGGCCCTGGCCGTCAAGCGTGAATCCCTGGGAGACGACCGCCTTGTAGGGAGCTGTGCCGTACGCGCCCACCGAGGTCATAAGCGAGCTCATGAACCAACCGCGATGCTGGTCGGAGCCTTCGAGGTACATATCCGCCGGGAACTCGAGGTTGTCGCGATGCTTGCAGACGGCGGTGTGGGAAACGCCTGAGTCCCACCACACGTCGAGGATGTCCTTGTTCGCCTTCAGGTGATGGCCGCCGCACTTGGGGCAGACGCACGCATCGCCGAGGTAGCTTGCGGGGTCGTCGGTGAACCAGCAGTCGGAGCCCTTGCTCCGGAACAGTGCAATGACAGCGTCGAGCGTCGCGTCGTTCACGACCGTTTCGCGGCAGTCTTCGCAGGTGAAAGCAGGAATAGGAACGCCCCAGTTGCGCTGGCGGGAGATGCACCAGTCAGGACGGCCCTCCACCATGGACCCGATGCGCTTCACAGCATGAGGCGGATAGAACGCGACCTTCGAGAGCTCGTCGAGCGCCTCTTCGCGCAGCGTGTGACCGTCGTCGAGCGCTTTGTCCATCGAGACGAACCACTGGCTCGTCGCGCGGAAGATGACGGGCTGCTTGCAGCGCCAGCAGTGCGGGTAGCTATGGTTGATGTCCTCGTGGAGGATGAGCGTACCGCGCTCGCGCAGCCACTCGATGATCTTCGGGTTGGCCTCGTTGACCTCCATGCCGGACCAGGGACCGCCCGTGCCCAACTCATCGCCTTTGTAGAAGCGGCCGTCGTCATCGACGGGCATGACCACGGGGATATTGAATTTCATGCCGACGAGGTAGTCGTCGACGCCATGCCCGGGAGCGCCATGGACGATGCCGGTACCGTCATCCAAAGTGACGTAGTCGGCGTAGACGAACTCGCCCTCGACTCCCTGGTCGCCGAAGATGGGCTGCTTATACTTGTTGTGGGCCAGCTCGATGCCGGTCATGCTCCAAGGCTCGCCGTCGGCGCCGCGCACAAGCTCGACTTCGCCATAGCCGAACTTCTCGCAGTCCTTCTCCACGAGCGCCTGCGCCATGATCTCGGCCTTGCCGTCGTGGATGACCGCGACGTAATCGGCCTCGGGGTGCAGGATGACGATGTCGTCGGCGGGCAGGGTCCAGGGAGTGGTGGTCCAGATGTCGACCCAGAGCTTGCCTTCCCAGGCTTCAAGCCCAGCCGGCACCGTCGTCATCTCGAAGCGCACGAAGATGGCAGGGCTGACCTCGTCGCCGTACTCGATTTCCGCCTCGGCGAGCGCCGTGTGGCAGTGCGAGCACCAATGGACCGGCTTGCGGCCGCGATAGATTGCACCGCGGTCGAAGATAGCCTTGAAGATTTCGACGTCGGTCGCATCGTAATCGTTCACGTAGGTGAGGTAAGGGTTTTCCCACTCGGCAAGCACACCCAGCCGCTTGAAACCCTGGCGCTGCGTGTCGACCTGCTCGACGGCCATCTTGCGGCAGAGCTCGCGGACCTTCTCGGTGGGCAGCTGGTTGAACTTCTCAGTACCGAGCATGGTCTCGACCTTGTGCTCAATCGGCTGACCATGGCAGTCCCAGCCGGGCACATAGGGGGTGCGGAAGCCGCGCATCGCCTTGTAGCGGTTGATTATGTCCTTCGAAATCTTGTTCTGCGCGTGGCCGAGATGAATGGGGCCGTTCGCGTACGGGGGGCCATCATGCAGGACAAAGGGCTTAGCGTCCTTATTCTTCTCCTGCAGCTTCTCGTAAACATGGTCCTCTTCCCACTCCGCGAGGCGCTTGGGCTCGTTTTTCGGGAGATTGCCCCTCATCGCGAAGTCGGTAGTGGGCAGGTTCATCGTTTTCTTGTAATTGCTCGCCATAAAAGCGGCCCAGCCTTTCCCGATCGGTTCCTATGCAAAGCGCACGAGTGCGCCATCCGTCAAACTACAAAGTATAAGCCAAGAAGAAGGCTCGGTAATTGGAAGAGCGCACGGTTTCCCAAAAACACGATAGGCGGCACGACCATCTCGCAGTCAAAACCGCAGCAATCCCCGTCAACCGCAATCGGTATCCCCACCCCGAGAGGACACAGGGTTCGCGACGCCGCAAAACGGCGCCAAGCCAGCATCACTGCCGCTGCCCAGCGGAGATTGGGGCGTGAGCAGGTAGAGGGGGTCCACGTCGAGTGCCGCCGCAAAGCGACCGAGATACTCAAGCGTCGGGTTCGCTTTGCCGTGCTCGACTTTGTCGAGATACGGCCGCCCTACCCCGCAACGTTTGGCGAAATCTGTCTTCGTGATCCGCGAGGCCCTACGAAGGCGGCGAACATTGGCGCCGAACACCACACTGAGAAAAGACGAGCAATCGCGCTCGAGCAAGCCGTATCTGTCCGCACTTCTCGTTTCCATAGGTGCCATACTATAAGGCCCAGCACCGATAAGAAGGGAATCATGCTACGGCGCGCGCCCCGACACGAAATCCTAACAGGATACTAAACTTTTCTTGCTAGGCGAGAAGCGCCGGGAAACGCGAGGTCATTCCAGGTAGGCACCCGTCTGGCGCTCCCACAAGTTGGCGTACTCCCCGCCTTGAGCCACAAGCTCGGAATGCGGGCCATCCTCCACAATGCGCCCGTCGTCCAGAACGACAATGCGATCGAGGCTTGCCACCGTCGATAAGCGATGCGCCACCACGATACACGTGCGCCCGCGCATGAGCGTCGAAAGAGCATCCTGGACAAGCTGCTCGCTCTCGGAGTCGAGAGCGCTCGTGGCCTCGTCGAGCACGAGCACAGGGCAGTCAGCCAAAAGGGCGCGCGCAATCGACACGCGCTGGCGCTGACCACCCGAGAGTTTCACGCCGCGCTCGCCAGTGATCGTGTCGAAACCTTCAGGCAGCCGCTCGATGAACTCGAGCGCGTTCGCCAGCCGCGCCGCCTCGCGGATTTCCTCAGGCGTCGCGTTGGGGCGGCCGTAGGCTATGTTCTCGGCGATTGTGCGATGGAACAGCAGCGACTCTTGGGGGACGTAGGCGATCTGGCGGCGAAGCGATTGCTGCGTGCAGCGAGCGATGTCCTGCCCATCCACGAGAATGCTCCCCTCCTGGATATCGGAAAGGCGCAGCAACAGCTTCGTCAAGGTGGTCTTGCCAGCCCCGCTCATACCGACAAGGCCAACTCGCTCACCTGGGGCGATATGCAAGTTGAAATCCTCAAACACGCGCGTTGTCGCCGAACCGTCGGTATACCAGAACCCGATATCGCGAAAGTCGATTTCCCCGTTGCTCACCCGCAGATCGGGAGCGCCAGGAAGATCGGCCACGAGCCGCGGCTCGTCGAGCACCTGCGTCATCCCGCTCGCGTCGCCGAACGCGCGGTTCATCTTCTGCAAACCGTTGTTGATGAAGTTGAACTGGTTCGTCACCGTATAGGTGTAGGTGAACATGAGCACGAGCGTGCCGGGCGTGATGCCGTACCAGGCGTTCCCCCCGATGATGAAAACGGTGACCGCGCTCATGATGACCACAGCGATGCACGCCGTGACGATGCCGCGCGCAAGCGATGCGCGCATGCGCCGATTGTCGCGCTCGACGACGCAGCGGTTCGCCTCGTCGAAAAGCGCGCGCTCGTAATCCTCGCGTCCGTAGGTCTTCACAGCGAGGATGTTCGCGACCGAATCGGACAGCTCTCCCGACAGCTGGTTTTGCGCACTCGCCGCCTTCTCGTTCAGCCCGAGAATCCTCTTATACATATAGTAGGACACGCAGGCGTAAACCGCGAGCAGCACCATCAGGACGGCAACGTAGACGGGCACACGCGGGATTAGCACGGCGCAGGTGAACACCACCGAGCAGAGCACCGGCAGGAAGGGAAACGACAGCGTCTCCAAGATGAGCTGGTAAGCACTCATGAACTTCGACGTCTGGCTCACGAGCGTCCCGCCAAAACGGTTCGAATGAAACGACATCGACTGGTTGCACAGCGCGTCGAAGCTCATCGTGGCAAGGTCGTAGGAGGCTGCAATCTGCAGGCGGTACATGCAGTAGTCCTGCAGCTTGCTCGCCGCCTGGCCGAGCGCGTTCACGGCGACGAGCGCGAGCGCGAAGGGACCGAACGCGGCGAACACCTCGTCAGCAGCAACGGGGTTCGCGCTCACCTGATCGACCACCATGGACATGAGGTAGGGATTCGCGTATGAAAGCAGGGCAACATAGGCAAGCGTGGAAACGACAAGCCCTGCGAACAGACCGAAATGCGAGCGCGTGACCAGCCAGAAGTAATGGAGCGTGCGACGAGTGGTCGCAGGCATTGCAGGGGCGGACATGATCGCTAGTTGCGGCTTTCCGCCATATAGAACAGGGCCATCGTGCCCGGGCCGGAATGTGCGCCAATGACGGGGTCGACGTAGTTAATGACGACGTCGCGCACGCCGAAGCGCTCGCGCACCTTGTCGGCCACGTATTCGGCATCTTCAAGACAGTCGCCGTGCGTGATGAAGACCATCTGGTCGGCAACGGGCGGAATGGCAGATTTCTCCATATGGTCAACGAGCGCATTCAGGGATTTCTTGCGGCCACGAACCTTCTCCATAGGAATGAGGTGGCCTTCATCGTCGACGTGCAACACGGGCTTGATGTTCAAAAGCGTGCCCGCCCAGGCGCTTGTCTTCGAGACGCGTCCGCCGCGCCACAGGAACATGAGGTCGTCGACGGTGAACCAGTGCGCCAGGTTGAGCCTATGCTGCTCCACCCAGTCGCGAAGCTCCTCGATCGAGAGGCCCTCACGCGCCTTCTGAACCGCATGCCATACGAGCAGGCCTTCGCCGCCCGACGCGGCAAGCGTATCGACGGAGAAAATCTTGCGCTCGGGAAATTCGGCGGCAAGCTGGTTGCACAGAAGCGAGATTGCCTCGAACGTTCCCGAAAGGCCGCTCGAGAATCCCAGGTAGAGAACGTCTCGCCCGGCTTCCAGAAGGCCACGCAAAAGCGCTTCGGAATCGGCCAGATTGGGAAGCGAAGTCGTGATGACCTTGCCCTCGCGCATCATCGTGTAAAACTGCTGCAAATCGGTGACCTGGCCTTTAAGGTAGCTTTGGCGCTGCTCACCATCGACCATGAACGTCAGCGGAAGCACGTGGAGACCGAACTCGTCGATCATTTCCTCTTTCAGGTTGCAGCTTGAGTCGGTGACGATCTCGAAATCCATGGCTATCCTTTCTTGACAAGACTCGTGTAAGCACCCCCAAGCGCGAGTCGTTTTCCTCCAAGAAGAAGTATACGGCATTGTGGTGAAAATCGGGGAATATGCCGCAGACGCCCGCGCAGCCAGTCGCAAGCGCCCCTGCAGCCCAGCCGCAAACCCTACTTGTAATCGTCAGGGTTCTTAGCACCCGTACCCGTCGTGTTCTCCGCGTTGCGCAGCTCGTGCCCGAACCGCACGGCGCCTTCCCCAAAGCGGTCGCGCAAAGCATCGGTAGCGTCAAGCAGACCGCGGCGTTTCACGTCGTCGACGATGACGGGCTCCGCATCGAGCGTCGTAGGTGCCTCGCGCGCGACGTCAAACAGCGTATCCTGAACGTATTCATCCTCGCGAAACCCGCTCATCCCCACGCCGAGGAGGCGAACGGGAATCCCCTCGCACCACACCTCATCGACCATGCGATAGAGAAGCGGGGTGAAGGCGAGCTCGTCGTCACTCGGAGCAGGAAGGCGCTTCTGGACCGAGCGAACCGAGCGGTCGCCGAAGCGCAGCTTGAGGGAAAGCGTGCGGCCCGCGAGCCCCTTCTTGCGCAGACGACGGCCTACCTTCGCCGCCATCGTGGCGATCGCTGCCTCCACATCGACGCGCGATGTGAGGTCTTTCGCGAACGTCATCTCGTTCGATACCGACTTCGCGGCCTCCCCCTCCTCGACGGGCGTCATGTCGCCGCCCTGCGCGCGGGTGCGCATCACGATCGCATTCTTCCCGAAGATGCGGCGCAAAAGCGACTCGTCCGCCAAGGCCAGGTCCCCCAACGTGCGCACACCGTGGCTTATAAGCTCGCGCTCGGCGACGGCGCCCACGCCGCTCATCTTCCGCACGGGCAGAGGCGCGAGAAATCCCTGTTCACATCCTGGGTAAACGACAGTAAGCCCACGCGGCTTGTCCATGTCGGAGGCGATTTTCGCGATCGTCTTCGACGTGCCCACGCCCACCGAGCATGTAACGCCGAGCGCCTCGACGCGCGATTGGATACGCTCAGCGATGCGCACAGGATGCTCCGTATTCACCTTGGTGAGAGAGACGTCCACAAACGCCTCGTCGATGCTCACCTGCTGCACGAGCGGGGTCTCGTCCCGCAGGATGCTCATAATGGTTTCCGACATCTCGCGATAGCGGTCGAAGTGCCCGTGCGTCCAGATGGCATCAGGACACAGCCGCCGTGCAACCGATGCAGGCTGGGCACTGTGGACACCGAAGGCGCGCGCTTCGTAGGACGCCGTCGAGACGACCCCATGCTTGTCGGCGTCGCCACCGACGATGACAGGCTTTCCGCGCCAGCCAGGATGGTCGAGCTGCTCGACGGACGCGAAGAAGGCGTCGAGGTCGACGAGCAGGATCGCCGGGCCTTCCCACGGCTGCAGGAGCGATTCGGCAAGAGCGTTCGACATAGGGAACCTACCTGCGCCGATTCAATCGCTCGAGCATGCCGAGACCGAGAAGAGTCAAGTCGGGCTCGACCTGCGCCTCGTGAGAGCACAGGGCGGCAAGCGCCGAGGCATCGTCACCCGACATGACGACGCCGCCGGCACATCCCATCTCCTGCCAGATCATATCGATGAGGCCGTCGATGCGCGCGACCTCGCCCATGACGGCGCCCGACTGAATAGCTGTGCGGGTGTTGGTGCCGACGATAGAGGCCGGCGCCTTCATCTCGACCATGGACAACCTCGCTGCGGCGGAAGAGAGCGCCGAAAGGGAGAGACGCAGGCCAGGCGCGATAATACCGCCCGCAAACGCGCCGCCCTCGTCGAGGACCTCGAAGTTCGTCGTCGTCCCGAAGTCGACGACGATAAGGGGGAAGCCGAAGAGCTCCTTCGCAGCGACCATGTCGGCAATACGGTCGGAGCCGACCTCGCCTGGATCGTCGAAACGCATCTTGAGTCCCGTTTTCAGGCCAGGCCCCACGACGAGCGGGCGCGATGTGCTCACCGCGTGAGCGGCCTGCACCCACGCATCGGTGATTGAAGGCACGACCGACGACACGATGGCGCGCTCGATCGAAACCTCGTGCGAGGGACTTGAGAGCCCACGGATGAGGAAGAACTCGCGCAGCATGGCATGGGCCTCGTCGACGGTGATGACGGGGCGCGTCGTTGCGCACCAGGTCGAAGCAAGCTCATTGCCCTCGAACAGCCCGAAGCGCGTAAGGGTGTTCCCCACATCGACGGCGAGCGCAAACGCCGAGCGGGCGGGCGCCTTCCCCGATTGAGTCATGATGCGATGGCCCCTTTCCCTAAAAGCTGCGCGCAACGTCCATGCGCGGTTCGTTTTGCTTGAGTTCCCCGATTATAGCCGCTAGGCGTCCTTGTGGCGCACGACGTATGCGGGATCGATGCGGCGCAGGTCGTCGAAATCGTCGATCTCCAAAATATCGTCGGGGCTGCAGCGGCGCACATGCACGGAGTATTCCTCCGGTCGTCGCACGATCGCCACGTCGTCCCAGAAGATCTGCCTGGCATCGTCGCGCTCGAACACCTCGGGGATGTCTCGCGCAAGCCGCGCCCCGTCCGCCGCGGTCCAATACGACAGGCCGACCATCTGCCAGCACGGGGCATCCTTGCCCTTCGCCAAGCACTCGATAACGCCCTCGCCGTCGGCATCGAAATACCAGTCATCGGTTCTCTCGACGGGAAAGCCCAGGTAGTTCGATTGATACTGGTACCTGCTCACCAATGTCGGGTTCGTGAGGAACAAATCGCTCTCGAAGACGTAGGCGCGCTCGAAATGCCCGCATGCAGCCACTGCCGACGAAATGTTGTTCGTCTGGTCGAACAACGGGTTGTCGATGAAGTGCAAGTTAGGATACTTGCTAAGAAGCTGGTCGAACTCCTCCGCCAGATACCCTCGCACGATGTAGATCTCGTCGATCCCGGCGGCCATGACCGCGTCGATCAGGCGGTCGATGATACGCACTCCATGGACGCGAGCAAGCGGTTTAGGGGTGTTCACCGTGACGGGAAGAAGCCTGCTGCCGAAACCAGCGGCCAAAAGCACGGCCCGCTTCGCACGATACGGCTCGAGCGCCGCAAGACCGCGCGGGGTTACCGCGCCGTCCGCGAGCAGTCCATCCTCGCAAAGGCGGACGGACACTGCATCGTGTGAGGCGTCGTCGATGGACTCGGGATGTACGGTGCCGCGCATCTTCGCCTCAGCCTGAGCGAGCACGACGAACTCCTCATACGAAAGCGCGCCGGCGCCCGTCGTCGGCATCCCGACCGCCTGTGCCATGGAAAGCGCAGCCTCCGCATAATCTTTCGCCGATCGGTACCAGACGTAGAACCACTCGCCCACCGGAGCCCCCTTGAGTTCGCGGTGCATGGCCCACACATACCAGTACCACCCGACGATCGCCGTGCAGGCGATCAGGTGAAACACCTCGTCTGCGGTGGCCTCGCGCCCGAAGTACAGAGGGACAGCTTGCTTCGCGCGTTCAACGCTGTAGCCCGACCCCTGCGCAACGAAATTGCCGAAATCGCAGCCGTAGTCGCCCATCGCAGCATATTCCCAATCGATGAGGCACAGCCCGTCGCCATGCACGAGGATGTTCGGGCCGTAGAAGTCGTTATGGCAAAGAACTGGCGCTCCCGATCCTGCGCGAACGAGCGGAACAAGCCGCTCGATTTTCCTCTTGACCTCGAAGAAGTCTGCAGGGAACGACCAGTCCTCGGCCGCAAGCAGCAACTCGATCTTGCACGCCTCATCGTAAAAGTCGAACGACCAGGGGGAATCCGCGCCACTCTCGTGCAAACGCCGCACGAGGCTCAAAGCACGTCCCACATGCTCGTCGTTACCGTAGTCAAACGGCACGCAATCGGGAATATAGCGGGAAATTTTCCAACCGAGATTGGGGTCCTCGTAGACGAACGACGAGTCGAGCCCCAGGTCAGAGGCAATCTTGAGCGCATACGTCTCAGCTTGGCGGTTGACGATCTCGTCGGTGCCGGCGCCCGGATGTCGGTACACGAACGCCTCGCCGCGGCATTCGAAGTAGAAGGAGAGGTTCGTAAGCCCCTTCTTGATAGGCTTTACGTTCGAGATGTCGCCGCGCTGGCAGTTGAGCGTCGCGCAGATGTTGTCGAGCACGTTCGAGGCCACGTTCTCTATGAACAGCGGGTCGAAATCCTGCAGCTGGTAGAGAGAGTCGAACTCGCGGATCTCGCCCTTCTTGTAGGGGCGCATGTACATACGAAGCTCGTCGGCGTGCTCGAGGAAGATATCGTCCCAAAGCTTGCCGACTGTCTCGGTGAGATGGTACTCCTGGGAGAGGAATCGCATGAAATCGCAGGTGAAGTCACGTGTCCAGTACGCGTGCCCCATGATGACCCACGAGTGCGACCCGCCGACGACAGCACCCGTGATGCGCTTGTCGCGACCCTTCGTCTGAAGGCAGTACTCGTCGGTTTCGCCCTCCTCGAAGACCGCGGCGTAATACGAGTCGTAGACGTAGCGCTCGAAGGGGTTGCTCGCGAAGTAATTGTCCGACGAGCAGATGTAGGTGTTGCCAATGATGTCACGCACCTGGAACAGCGTCGCATGGTTGTTGCGCGTCGCATAGTCGGTGTTGACGACGATCTTCACGCCGAAAAGGTCTTCCAAATAGAAGAACTCTTCCTTCTTAAACCCGACGACCACCGTGATGTCATCGATGCCCGCCTCCTTGAGTTGGCGGATTTGGCGCTCGATGAGGACCTCGCCGCGAACTTTGAGCACGCCTTTTGGACATTCGTAAGAAAGCGGCGCCATGCGCGACGAGAGTCCCGCCGCCATGATGACGGCGTTGCGCACCTTATAAGGGGAAAGCTCGTCCTCGCCTTCTGCCGTAAGTGTCCCGCCCTCGACGAGGCCGCGATCGCCAAGCGATTTGACAACCGCGTTCACCGTGCCGAGCGACATGCCGCACTCCGAGGCAATCGCGCGCTGCGAGGCCGTAGGCGTCTTCTTCAAAGCGAGCATCACATCGAATTCCGAGCGGGAAAGCATAGGGAGTGTCCTTCCAAGTTATATGCGAAAAAGCACAAGGCAGCCTAGAGCCCCGCACCTCAATCGTGAATCTTGAACTCGAATCAGGATACGGGAAGTGTTCAGCTATATCAAGTAAAGGTAAGAATATGAACACGAATGCGTAAAAGCAGAGCTTAAGAGGAAAAATGCGGAGCGGAAGCGAGCGAAGCAGGGCGCAAAGACGCTAAAAGCCGCCCGAAGACGGCTTTCGCAGGCTATATCATCAGGAGCCAAACACCAACTTACAAGCGCAGAGCCGATCCGACCCGCAGGTGTGTTAGTTGAACTTGAACACCTTTTGCGCGAGGTGGTATCCGGAGATGCCAAGCGAACGGCCGAGCTCGCCGGGCAGATTCGTTCCCACATTGAGCGCGCTGCGGCGAACCGCACCATATGCGCCCGGGTTGTTCTCCTTCAGATACTCCCAGATGGCATGACGTTTCTCGTCCGCCTCAAGCGTTCCGATCATGCGGCAGAAGATAGAGCAGATGCACATCATCATGGACAGGTAGTTCAACATGTAGCGGCGAAGCTTCGGCTCCACGACATCGTCGGGCAGACGCACCGCGTCGATCATGAAGCGCGTGATGCGAAGCTGCTGGTCGATACGCCCCATCATGACGCTCTCGTTCACGCTTTGGTCCTCGCGCCCGATGAAGTAACGGTACATGTCGACATCGAGGTAGCGCATAGTGTCGACGAACGGCAGCGGCACGTACACAAAGATGTTGTCCACGTAGAAGCAGTGCTCGGGAAGCTTCAGGCCGGTTTCGCGGAGCAGCTCGGTGCGATAGATGGCCGAATGCATAAGCAGGTACTGGCTCTGGCGAAAATGCTTCACGTCCTTCCAGCCGAACTCCTCCTCGGTCGGAAACACGTTGAAGTACCCCATCACCGTGCGCGTGCCCTCGTGCACCTTCTCGTAAACGTAGTTGCCGATAACGAGGTCGGTTGCATGATCACGGTCAAGCTGCGAGCGAAGATAGGCCATGACCTGGCGCATCGCATTCTCGTCAAGCCAGTCGTCGGAGTCGACGACCTTGAAGTACAAGCCCTCGGCGGCAGCGAGGCCGGTGTTCACGGCAGCACCATGGCCCCCGTTTTCCTGATGGATGGCACGAATGATGCCCGGGTGGGCCTCCTGCCAAGCATCAGCCTTCTGGGGGGTGTCGTCTTTGGTCGAGCCGTCGTCGACGATGATGATCTCGATGTCGTCACCGCAGGCCAAAAGCGACTCGATGCATTTGTCCATGTAGGCGGCGGAGTTGTAGCACGGCACCGCGAACGAGATGGTCTTCATGAAAGCTACTCCTCAACCAGCTTGTCGGAAAGCTCGAGCGCGAGGCTGATGATCTTGTCCATGTTGTAGTAGCGGTACTCGGCCAAACGTCCCAGCGGGTAGAAGTTCGGAAGCTTCGCGGTGAGGGCGCGGTAGCGCTCGTAGTGCGCGCGGTTCTCGTCGGAGAGGATGGCGTAGTAGGGAGTCTGCGTATTGGGGTCCTCGTAGGCGCGCGAGTACTCCTTCATGATGGTGGTCTTGTCCGACTTTTGGCCGGTCAGGTACTTGAACTCCGTGATGCGCGTGTAGTCCTCGGTGACCGTGAAGTTCACGGTTCCGCACGGCAGCACATGCTCCTTATCGAATGTCTCGTACACGAAGTCGAGGCTGCGGTAAGGCAGGCGCCCGAAACGCGCGAGGAAGAGCTCGTCGAGCGGACCAGTGTAGACGATGGGCCCCTCGAACTTCTTGCCGTGGAGCTTGATAGCGGAAAGCGGGGCGTCCTCGGCTTCGCTTTCAAACTCGAGCTCGAACACGCTTTCCGCCTCGGTGTTCAAACACACCTGGATATTCTCGTGGTCGAGCATCTCCTCGAACAGCTTCGTGTAGCCGAAGACGGGCATGCCCTGGTAGGCGTCCTGGAAGTAGCGGTTATCGCGCGAGATGAAAACAGGAACGCGCGCCGTCACCGACGGGTCGACTTCCTCGGGCGTGAGCCCCCACTGCTTCTGCGTGTAGTACAAAAAGACGTTTTTGTACACGAAATCGGCGATCTCAGCGAGCTCGGGATCGTCCTGCTCGCGCAGCTCGTTGATAGTCACCTTGCGCTCGTCGCCGAAGGTATCGATGAGCTTCTCGATGTAGTGTGCGGCCTTTTCCTCGCCAAACGCGATTTCCATCGAGTTCTTGTTGAAGGGCACGGGCATATAGGTTCCGTACCAATCGGCGAGCACGCGATGCTGATATCCCAAAAAGCCGGAGAAGCGGCGCGCGTAATCGAAGGCGCGCTTGTCGTTGGAGTGGAAGATGTGCGGACCGTACTTGTGCACGAGGATGCCCGCCTCGTCTTTCTCGTCGTACATGTTGCCGCCGATGTGGGGGCGCTTTTCGATGATGAGAACGCGCTTGCCCGCGCGCTCCGCGAGTTCGCGAGCCACGACGCCACCGGCAAATCCGCTGCCGACGACAACCGCGTCGATGTCGTTCATATTCACTTCGTTGAACTGTGTGTACTGCACGCCCATGTGAGCTTTGCCTTTCGTTCGCATGTGATGGTTTTAAGAGGGCCGGGGTAAGCGGGCCCGTTCGGACGGCGCGCGCGATGGAGAGCGCCCGCATCCGAATCTAGATTATTCTACCGATAACATCCTACCCTATACGCCATCACATACAAACGGGACAAAAAATGCCGTCTTACAAGGGTAGAATGCGCAGCGTATACCTGGAGAAAGGAATGCGCATGTCGTTTTTGGAAACCATGCTCGCGCGAGCGAAGGCCGACAAGCAGACGATCGTGCTGCCCGAGGGCAACGACCCCCGCACGCTCGAAGCGGCCGAGAAGCTCATCGCGTACGACGCCTGCAACGTGATCGTCCTCGGCAACGAGGAGGAGCTGAAGGCGGGGGGACGCGAGCTTCGCGGAGTCCGCATCATCGACCCCGAAACGTCCGATCTGCGTGAGAAGTTCGCTACGCGCCTCTATGAACTGCGTAAACACAAGGGAATGACGCCCGAAGACGCGCTCGACAAGATTTCCGACGTCTTGTATTTCGGCGTCATGATGGTGAAGTGCGGAGAAGCGGACGGCATGGTGTCGGGCGCCTGTCACTCGACCGGCGACGTGCTGCGCCCCTGCCTGCAAATCTTGAAGACCGCCCCGGGCGTGAAGCTCGCGAGCTCGTTTTTCGTGATGGTGGTCCCCGATTGCGAATACGGCCAAAACGGCACGTTCATCTTCAGCGACTGCGGCCTTGAGGTGCAACCCGACGACGAGGCGCTCGCCCATATCGCGGTGAACTCCGCGCGCTCGTGGAAATCCCTCATGGGAACCGAGCCCGCCGTCGCGATACTCTCCCACTCCTCGAAGGGGTCGGCGCGAAACGACGATGCGAACAAGGTCGTGCGCGCGGTGGAAATTGCCCACGAGCTCGACCCGAGCCTCGAACTCGACGGGGAATTGCAGCTCGATGCCGCCATTGTGCCCTCCGTGGGTGAATCGAAGGCGCCCGGCTCGCGCGTCGCGGGGCACGCGAACGTGCTCATCTTCCCCGACCTTGACGCGGGCAACATCGGGTACAAACTCGTGCAGCGCCTCGCGAAAGCGGAAGCCTACGGCCCCATCACCCAGGGACTCGCCGCGCCCGTGAACGATCTGTCGCGCGGATGCACCGCCGATGACATCGTGGGCGTCGTCGCAATCACCTGCGTGCAGGCACAGGCCATGAAGTAGGTTCAGACGCATGTTTTACCCGGCACTTATACCGGCAACGAATCGGGGGGCTCGAACGTGAGCCCCCCGATTGTTTTTCCAACCTCGCGTTAGCGCCCTTGCGTTTTTAACCGACGCGTAGCAAAAAGAAATTGCCTGCAGAGCTAGATATCTCGGTCGATTTCGCTTTCCTCCACGATGCGGAAGGTGTCGAGCGCGATCATGTACTCCTCATTGGTGGGAATAATGATGATCTTCACAGCCGAGTTGTCAGCGGAAATCTCGCGCTCGAAGCCGCGCTGGCGATTCTTCTCCTCGTCGAGGATGATGCCGAGCGGCTGCAGGCCGGCAAAGATCATGCGGCGCATCTTCTCGCAGTTCTCGCCGACGCCTGCGGTAAGCACGATGGCGTCGACGCCGCCCATGACGGCAATGTAGGCACCGATGTATTTCTTCACCGAGTTCGAGTACATGTCGTAGGCGAGCTGCGCGCGCTCGTTGCCGCCCTCGGAGGCGTCGCGCACGCTGCGCAGGTCGTTGCTCACGCCCGAGATGCCGAGCAAGCCCGACTTCTTGTTCATAACGTCGTTGACCTCGGAGGTAGTGAGATTCTCGTGCTCCATGAGAAACGGCACAATGGCCGGGTCGATCGCGCCGCAGCGCGTGCCCATCATAAGGCCGTCGAGCGGCGTCAAACCCATCGAGGTGTCCACAGCGACGCCATGGTCGATGGCGCTCATGGAGCAGCCGTTGCCCAGATGGCAGGTGATGAGCTTCAAGTCCTCCAACGGCTCGTCGAGCACGACGGCTGCGCGCTCGGAGATGTAGCGGTGCGACGTGCCGTGGGCGCCATACTTGCGGATGGCGTACTTCTCGTAATACTCGTACGGAAGCGGGTACATGTAGGCCTTCGGCGGCAGCGTCTGGAAGAATGAGGTGTCGAACACGGCGACCATAGGAATATTCGGCATGTGCTTCTGGCAGGCGCGAATACCCATGAGCGCTGCCTTGTTGTGAAGCGGGGCGAGCTCGGCAAGCTCGTCGATCTTTTCGATGACGTCATCGTCGATGAGGACCGACTTGTCGAAGTACTTGCCGCCCTGGACGATGCGATGCCCGATCGCATCGATTTCGTCGAGGGATTTGATGGGGGCGTCGTCACTGTTGATAAGCGAGTCCAGTACGAGCGCCATGGCTGCGTCATGGTCGGCCATCTGCGCATCGATGACCACTTCGTTCTCATCGATTCCGTGCTTGTGGAAGGCGTTTGCCGAGCCCACGCGCTCGCAGATGCCCTTCGCGATGACAGCATGATTTTCGACGTGGACAAGTTGATACTTCAGAGAGGACGAGCCTGCATTGATGACCAGAACGTTCAACAGCCAACCTCCTACAACGTTACGTTTTGGTAAATTGTAGGCATGCGCCGCAAACAGCGGACGTGCGAGCCGTTCGAATTCGGCAAGCGGTTCCGCTGTTCATTCGAGACGAAAAGCGGACACGCAGGCTTCCTTTCGCACGGGGCAAGAAGCCTGCGTTCACGCAAAGTCGCTGATGGACGATGGTAATCCCAAGGTTTATTGGCAGAGAACCGTCGCTCGCGCCTAGGACAGCGTCGTGTCGCGGACCTCGTCGTCCGCCGGCTTCTCCAGCTCGCCCATGAGGACGTCAATGCGCTGCTGGGCCCCGTCGATGCGCTTCTTAAGCGAGGCGATCAGCTTCACCCCGCGCTCATAGGACGTAACGCTTTGCTCCAGCTCGAGCGAATTGCTCTCGAGCACACCCACGATTCGGTCAAGCTCCGCCATCGCCTCGCGGAAGGTGAGCTCCTCGATCGGCTTCTCTTCTACCATAGGGTTTCTCCTTTATCAATCGCTGTCGTTAATCTACCTGGATGCGACATCTGTCGCGGGCGCTGCCGCGTCCACCGTGCACGAAAGCGTGCCGTCCGACACCTGCACGGCGACTTTCGAGCCCACAGGTGCCTGACCGATGTTCTTAACCACCGCTCCGTCGTCAGTACGGGCAATCGCGTAACCGCGGGCAATGACGGCAAGCGGAGAAAGGTCGTTCAAGCGCGAGGCAGCAAGCCCAACCTCGTGAGCGAAGGGTGCGACCAGGCTTTTCCCTTGTGAAGCGAGACGGCCCGAAAGCGTCTCGAGACGCGCCTCGTCCCGCTGCGCGATGCCTGCGCCCGCTGCGCGCATGCGGACGGTAAGCGAGGCGAGCTCCACGCGATTTCGCTCGGTGTTCGCAGGAAGCGCGCGGGCGAGGCGGGCGGCGAGCGCATCGACGGAATCGCGCTCGCGCGCTATGCGGGCAGGCTCGGTGCGTACAAGCCGCTCGGAGAGGAAATCGATAGTCTGCATGTCGGTGCCAAGCAGATAGGACGAGTCCTTAAATACCGGGCGGGTGGCAACGCGGTCGACGGCCACGCGGGAGCGGTCGAGTCTTCGAATAAGACCGTCGTGGATTGCCCGCGCACGAGCGACGAGGTTCCCCAACAGCTCGGCAGACGAGGGCGACACCGCCTCGGCAGCGCCGGTCGGGGTCGAAGCGCGAACGTCGGCCACAAGGTCGGCAATGGTCGTGTCAGGCTCGTGGCCGATGCCTGTCACCACGGGGACGGGGCATGCTGCGATGGCGCGCGCAAGCCCCTCGTCGTTGAAGGGCATGAGGTCCTCATACGACCCGCCGCCGCGGACGAGCAGAACCGCCTCGGCACCCGCGCGCGACACGCAATCGATGCCGCGGACGAGCTCCTGCGGCGCACGCGCACCTTCGACAGGTACACCCGCGACGAGAACCCTCGCAAGCGGCCAGCGACGGCGAAGCGTTCGCAAGACATCGTGCACTGCGTCTCCACGAGGCGAGGTAACAAGGCCTACAACCTGGATATTTGCAGGAACGGGACGCTTTCGCGCCTCGTCGGTGAGACCTTCCACGTAAAGCTTGCGCGCGAGGTTCGCAACCTGCATACGCAAGTTCCCCTCGCCCGCCAAGCTTACCGAGAACACGTCGAAGTTCATGCGACCCTTCGGCGCGTAGAGGGTGAACCGCCCCGTCAGCTCGACAAGCGCGCCGACATCGAGCTCGACTCCGCATGCCCGATAGCGATTGAGCCACATCATACAGGGAAGCGATGCCTTCTGATCCTTCACCGTGAAATAGACGGCCTTATAGCCCGCCTTGTTCGACACCTCGGATACCTCGCCGACAAGCTTCACGGTGACGTTCTCGAGCGCTCCTTTCGCAAGCGCCATGGCACCCGAGACGGTGAGGGGCTCGGGTTCTGCCTTACCTTCCCCGCCCGTAGACTCGACCGCATATGTTGACCCGAATTTCGCCTGCCCGGAAGCATATTTACGAGAAGTTGCGTCCGTTTGGCCCTCCGCTGCCCGCGCTGCGCTGCGAGCACGCTTGAGGCTTTCCTCCCAGCGTTCCATGGCAGCTATTCTTCGCGCTGGCTTAAAAGCCACAGAAGCTGCAGCACGGAGATGAGTGCCGCGGCCACATAGGTCAAAGCGCAGGCGCGCAGCACGTTGAAGGCGCCCTTGCGCTCAGCGGAGACGACTCCGACACCTGACAGGTAGTCCATCGCGCGGTGCGAAGCGTTGAACTCGACAGGGAGCGTGACCAGCTGGAATACCAAGACGACCGCGTACATGGCAATTGCAAGCGCCTGAAGGCCTTCAAGCTGCAGAACGATTCCTATCACGAGCAGGAAAACCCAGGCGTTCGATGCAAGGTTCACCGCAGGGACGAGCGCGCCGCGCACCGTCATGGGTGTATAGCCCTGCGCGAACTGGCACGCGTGGCCCGCTTCGTGACACGCCGTGGCAATCGCCGTGATGCTCGTGCCGTTGTAGGCTTCAGGGTCGAGCGTGATGGAATTGTTGCGCGGGTCGAAGTGGTCCTGCCCCGCGCCGCCTTGCCTGATCGCGACGTTGGTGATGCCGTGGTCGGCAAGCATGCGCTGCGCCATCTGGGCACCGGTCATGCCGAACGACGACCTCACGCGCGAGAACTTAGAGATTTGCCTGTTCACATACCATTGAGCCCCCAGGCCGATCGCCATGGTGAGGACGATGAATGCGAGGTAGCTTCCACTCATAAACATAGATACAACTCACTCCTTCATGAAGGGGAGACGATGCCTTCTCGTTATTACGAACAATTGTACACTTTAGCGCATGCAAACCCGCGCCCAAACGCAGGGCGGCGCTTTACGCGAAACGTCCTCAATCGGAAGGAGTCCCCTCCAAGCAGGCCCTCGCTACCCCAGACGCTCGACGACGAGCTCGCCCTTGCTGAGGCTCAAAGCGATGCGGCCTTCGAGGAGATCGACAAGCTCCTCCCCCACAAGCGTCCATCGCCACCCGCGCATCAGATCGCTGTCCTCAGAGTGGCCTCGCGCAAGCGCCGCCAAATCGCTATGGCTCGCCAGCGTCTGCATGGCAACCCCGTTCTCCTTCGCGCGCAGGCGGACAAGCGCTGCCATGAGGTCGATTGAAGCGTCCACATTGCGCTCATTGCGCGACGGTTTCCCCAGATTGGGCCATTCGCTTTTCGGAAGCGACCGAGCCTTGTTCATGCGCTCGATTACCGCGCGGGCATCGCGCACGGGAAGTTTCTCCCGCACACCTCGAACCATGTAAAGATCGTCAATCGTGCGCGCGTCGCGACGGCAAGCCTCCACAATCTGCTCGTCGGAGACAAGCCACTTGCGGGGCATATCGCGTTTGCGGGCTTCCTCCTCGCGCCACGCCGCGAACTCGCGCGCCGCGCACAACTGCCTCTCGTCGAGTTGCGTCACTCGTTTCAGGCGACGATAGCGCAGGCGAGGATCCTCACTGTACTTCGCGGGGTTCATCATCTCCTCGAAGTCGGGAGCAAGCCACCCAAGGCGCCCCTTCGATTCGAGCTCGCTTCTCATCTTGCGGTATACGCGCGGAAGATAGATCACGTCGTCGGCCGCATAGTCGATCTGAGAATCGGAAAGCGGGCGCTGCGACCAATCGGTATAGGAGTCGGTTTTCTTGAGCGTGACGCCGCAAACAGCATGCACGAGCGCCCCGTAGCCAATCTGCTGCGTATGGCCGAGAAGAGCCGCAGCCACCTGCGTGTCAAAAAGGGGACGCGGCATCGATCCCACCTCACGCAGAAGAATCTCAATGTCCTGCCCGCCCGCGTGAAAGAGCTTCACCGTGCGCTCGTCTTCTAGTAGCGGGGCGACCACAGAAAGGTCGTCCACCGAGAGCGGGTCGATGATGGCGACTTCGTCGTCAGTGGCCATCTGCAAAAGGCAGAGCTTCGGGTAGTAGGTTGTCTCGCGGAGGAACTCGGTATCGATGGCGAGCACCTCGGCGCCTGCGACGCGTTCGACGAACGCTTCGAGGCTCGCTTGATCGGCTAGGTACAAAATGGTTTCCTTACTTATCTAGCACGCCTGAATCGCGTGTTGCTTTACAATTCTCATAATAGCAATCGAAGGGGAATCTGTGAAACTACTCGTGCTGAACAACCTGGCGTCTGGTTATGGAGAAGGCGCGATTTACGATTTTGTTCGATCGTTCGCCGCCGACGGCGACGAGGTCTGCCTGCGCTCGACTGACGGGACGACAGAGCTCGAAAGCTTGATCACCGACGCTCGCGACTTTGACGCGGTCATCGCGAGCGGCGGCGACGGAACGGTCACGACCACCGCGTATTCCCTTGCCGGCACAGGAATTCCCGTCATGCCCTTTCCCGCAGGCACCGCAAATCTTCTCGCGCTGAACCTTGCAGCGCCCAACGAGCCCCATGCGCTCGCGAAGATGCTGCGCGCCGGAATCACGCTCGATTTCGACATGGCCGAAATCGAATTTCACGCCGATGACGGCGAATCCGCGAAGAAAGGCTTCGGCATCATGGCGGGTGCCGGGTACGACGCGACGATCATGAAGGGGGCACAGCCCTCGAAACGCCTGCTCGGGCCTATGGCGTACTTTTCCGCCGCGCTCGCAAACCCCCTGCCTCCCACCTCGAAGATCACGCTCACGCTTGACGGCGAGACTGTTGAGGAAGAGGGGTTGGGAATCCTGATCGTGAACTTCTCGAAGATTCAATTCGATATCTCCGTCACGAACAAGAACAGCCCGCGCGACGGCATGCTCGACATCGTGGTGCTGAAGGCCGAAAACGCGTTTGGGCTTTTACCGGCGCTGTTCGCGCGCGCCATCGACCACGAGGGCAATTTCAAGGACAGCCCCGAAACCATCGAGACGTTCCAGGCGAGGGAGGTCGTCGTCGAAGCCGACCCGCCGATGCAGATTCAATACGACGGCGAGGTCGCAAAGGCGACGACGCCCTTTGCAGCACGCATCCTTCCCGATGCAGCGCGCTTCGTCGTGTCGGAAGAGTGCGTCGAGCTGTTCGGCGCCGAGGGCGACGCGAAACTTGCCCCCTGGACCGACAGGGAGGCTTAGGCGAAAGAGGCGGCGGGCGAATTGGAAGCCGCCGCCCTACGCGAAACCTTCTGGCTGGTTGTCCGCTCGAGCAGCCCTGCGAACGCGCAACCAGCTTCGAGCCGTCTAGAAAAGCCGACGGGTCATCAAGATACGCAGCTTTCCCGCATCGCATCGCATCGCCTTCAATCAGCCTGATTGCAACGACATAGGCCTCGCGGTCCTCACGATAAAGAAAAAGCCCCTCAGAAGAGGGGCTTTGCTTTTCGATGGTGTCGGAGGCGGGATTTGAACCCGCACACCCGTTAAGTGGGCACTAGCACCTCAAGCTAGCGTGTCTGCCGTTCCACCACTCCGACGAATTTCTTGGCTGCGTCAAACGCAACGTTGCATATATTATCAGAACCAGCTAAGCGCGCAAGGGGTAATTTCAACTTTTTTGAAACACCTTCGATAAACCCGCCCAGAGGCCCTTCGGCATGCGGGAGCTACTCGCCCTCCCCCTTGGAAGCATCGCCCGCTTCAACAGCCTTTACGTCTGCAGAAGCCTCTTCGCGCGCCGCCTTCTCCACCGTATCGTCGTTCGCAGGCGTGGAGCCCACAGCAACTTCCTGCTTCCACTTCGCGAAATTCGACGACCAGCGCATCTGAATGAGCTCGAGCACAAAGGCGAACACCATGGCGAAGTACACCATGAGCTTCTCCATGTGCATGTCGAGAACCTCGATGCCCGAGTTGATGCCGAGCGAATCGAGCACGAGCAGAATGCCGATGACCGAGATAAAGCAGAGCGCGAGAATCTTCATCTCCGTGTGCTTGTTGATGAAGTCGGAAATCGGGTCGATGAACACCATCATCATGATGACCGCGATCACAACCGCGAGGATCATGATGATGAGGTAATTCGCCAAGCCCACCGCCGTGATAACCGAGTCGATTGAGAAGACGACATCCATCACCATGATGGTACCGATAGCCTGACCAAGACCAATTTGGTGCTTAGCCTTGTGCTCATCGGAGTGAGACGCCTTCTCCTCGGTGAGCGCGAGCACGTCGCGCAGCTCATCGATGCCTTTGTAGATGAGGTACGCGCCGCCGAGCAGGAGCACAATGTCGCGCACGGAGAAACCGTGAGCGAAGAATCCGAGGTCAATCGTAAACAGGGGCGCAACCATGTGCACGAGATAGCTTGCGAAGCAAAGGAAGATGCAACGGGAGAGCATCGCGCCGGCGAGACCGAGCTTGCGGCCGATGTGCTGCTTCTCCTCTGGCAGGCGATTCGAAGTGATCGAGATGAACACGATGTTGTCCACACCAAGCACAATCTCCAAAAAAATGAGCGTAACTAAGCTGATCCACGCTTCGGGACTTGCAAAGATGGAAAGGTCCACTGTCGTTGTCTCCTTTTCAGTTCCGGCCTTCTCGTCAAAATGCTCGGGGGTATAAAAAAAGACTCATGGCGCACCGACCTAATCGATGCGCCATGAGTCTCGCTATTTCAGACACGCCAGATTCGTCTTATGACGAACCACGATGTTGAACGTGCCGCGCGTATGTCGCGCCAGCTACTCCCCCACGGGCAGTGGGTATCCTACCATGGAGCTATGAACGGGCAATGCTATAATCGGCGAAATGCACAAACCATCCAGGAGCAAAGCATGACAATCGATAAGTTCGAAGATGCGCCCTATCGCAACCACGAGCCCGAGTTCACCGACATCGAAGGTTCCGTGAAGTATATCGACGGCTCGAGCCTTGCGCGACCGTTCGAGCTCCCCCGCACATCGTACGCCCTAGCCGGGGTCTTCATCATTGTTGCAGCCCTCATCGGCGCCTTCGTGCTCGCGAAGTACTTCGACGGCGTCTACGGCGCGCCTGCGCGAGCAGAACAGACGGTCACAGACAACCTCGCGCGCGACGTGAGCTACGACATTCCCAACCTTACGACGTTTATGGAAAGCAGCGACGACGCGATCAAGCAAACACTCGTTGATGCAGGGTACACCACGTACGAGACGACTAAGGAAGGCGAATACCCCGATGGCGGCTTCGATATCGTGAAGCTTCCGAGCGACGTCTCCCTCGCAGAGGCCGGCATGATGTACGCAAGCGGCATATCGAGCCTTTCGGCAACGGATGCCTCGCGCCTTCTGAAGGGCTCGTGGACGCTTTCGGTTAACCGTTCGGGCACGACTGACATGAGACTGAAGTTCGCGGACTTCTCGTCGGGCGGCGTAGATGCGGCTATCCAGGATGCTATGGCGGCTTCAGGGCTCGCTGAGGCGCCGATTGTCGATTCGGGAACCGACAGCGCAGGAAACACCTATCGCTCCGGCACGATCGAGGCGAACGGCACGGCGTACGACTGGCGAGTTTCCGCGATTCCGCTGTCGAGCGTTTACAAGATCAAGGGACTGCCCGACACCGCGATCTATGTTGGCGTGCGCATGACGAAGTAAGCGGCGGATAGCTGTCCTGGGAGCCCTGCAACGCACGACGCTTTAAGACGAGGTGCGGCTTGCAACCTGGGCAGATTTCCCACCGATTTCCCAGCCACCCAAACTTTTTCAAAAAAGTTGAGATTAGGGGTTGGCAAAGATTCTCGTTCTGGTAAACTATCGTCTTGTTGACGCGCCAAGCAGAAGCACGGAGCGGAAACAAATCATGGGCGGTTAGCTCAGGGGGAGAGCACTACCTTGACACGGTAGGGGTCACAAGTTCAAATCTTGTATCGCCCACCATGAATCCAAGAGCCAGGCAAAGCGCCTGGCTCTTTTGCTTTCCGCAGAATCCACTAGAGGCAACCAAAGCCATGCCACATCATCGGGACGCCTTCCGCTACCAGGATAAACCAAGGCCGCCATCGCCCGGCCAAGAGGCGATAGCGGCCTTCTTGATAGCTAAAAAGGTGATGAAACCCTCAAGCGAGAGAGCAAGCCACGTTAATGTTGTTGTGCCGCTATCTGCTCCCCGATAAGATGTGGGATTCCCACGACGAGCGCATTGCCCATGCAGAACGCGCGATGGCCATCGGTCATGCCGACATTTGTCCAACCCCTCGGAAAGCCCTGCAGCTGGTCGAGTTCGTCTGGAACAAGGCGACGATAACGCCCATCGATTTCCACAATATGCTTGAAGCGGGATGCCCCCGAGCCGCCCTCCCCAGTCAGAATCGTGCGGGACGGGTTGGAAAGCAAGTCGGGAAAAGCCATCGATCCTTCAGAATAATGGTACTTGAAACCTGTCTGCTTGTTCACGCGCTCCTCGCTCTTCGAACCCTTGAGGTAGCGCCACCTCTCAAGCTTCTCCTCGGGAATATAAAACGACTCTGGTACTTCCTTCGGCGAGACAATCACATCACCGAGCGTACGGCGCTCACCGCAGAAGTCCTCGGCGACATCACACGTGACAACATGGAAATCGCTCATCGCCCCAGCGGTGCCGAACGGCGATTTGCCTTTGCCGCCTACGTTGAACGATTGCGTAGCCTCGTACGGGTCATTCGGGACCATGAAATCAGTGAAGACTTCTGGCTTTACTATCGGCAAAGCAGAAGACAATACCCCACTCGAAATGCGCTCTTCGAGGTTCCAGCTCTCGGATGTGAGCTCAGCGTAAATATAAACACGCTTGCGGCGCTGCGGGAAACCGTACTCAGCGCTGTTGACCACACGCCATTCAACGGAGTAGCCAAGATCAGACAGGCATGACAACATGATGGCGAAATCGCGACCGCGTTGCGAGGCGGGACTCTTCAATAGCCTGTCGACGTTCTCGAGAAGGACATATCGAGGCTCCTTCAGATGCAGAAATCGGTAGATATCCCACCAGAGCACGCCCTTCTTGCCCTCGATACCACCAGCCTTCGCGAGCGGTTTAGCAACCGAATAATCTTGGCAAGGAAAACCACCAACGACCATATCGACATCGGGAATATCAATATCGCCCTTTTCGTAAGCATCGAGTACCTTATTGATATCCTCGTTAACGCAGCTTCCTTCTCCGAAACGTTCCTCGTAGCAGCGCCAGGCAAACTGCTTGCTATCGTTTCCAGGCGGTTCCCACTGATTCGCCCAAATGGTCTCAAAAGGACCCGCAGACGGCATATCGAATTCAGGATTATCGGGATTGCTATAGCCCTCCAGACCAAGGCGAAAGCCTCCCACGCCGGCAAACAGCTCGGCAACTTTGATAGTATTCATGGCACGTTTCTCCTTAGCTACTGTGCCTGTTGAATTTCACAGAAGGCTATTGTATCCGATCAACACCGCTATGGGAAGATCCGATTATGGGACACCCAGAAAAAGAGCACTAACCTCTTTCGCTGTCGTTGTCCCCTACCAAATCGACAATGCTGTACACGTAATCGTTATTCAGCCAGAAGCTCTGCTTCGTCATCCAGCGTCCGTCCGGCAACGGCGAGGCATGTCTCTCGACATCGCCGATTTCCGAACCGTCCATGAAACGATATGCGCTCTTTCCCGTGTGAGGACGGACGTGCGCAACAGGGTTATCCTGTTTGCCGGGCAAGTTGTTTTTGACAACGATTTTGCCGTCCTTTTGCCTTACCGGCACAAGCTCAACGCCTTCAGCTATGACTTCCCTTGTCTTGTCCCAAACATCATGCAAGGGGCCTTCCAGGTCGGTAATCGGCATGCTCCAGAAGCGGGCTCCACGCAGAACCATCTCCTTGCCAACCTGCTGAAAGACGACGAAGAGAAACCTGGTCTCATCAAAATAAGTAAAGAGATCGGAATGCTCCCAATCCTCCTCTTCGAGCAGCTCGACAAAATCGAACGTGTCAAGCGACAGACTTTCCTTCACTCCGCCATGCGGCTTAACCCTGATAGTTCGAACACTGATACCTGCCTTCTCAAACTCCTGCGCATGTTCGCCTCGTAGACCGAGAAGCTTATAAGTGATTGAAACCCATTGCGCCTTGTTCCCCGTGTATGCCATTCCAAGCATTTCGCAAAGCTGTTTATCAGTTTTCCCAGCATGAGCGTTAATCACGGACAGCACATATTCATCGAAAGTCTGCTTATTCAGAACGGAAGCGTCTTCAATGATGCTCTCGCTGTCTTCCGGCTCGCTCATAATGTAGTGATGCAGTACGTAATCCATATACTGACGCTTGAAGCAGAAATTCCGCTGCTTTGCCTGTCGGGCGGGATTTCGATATTGATTAACCCAGGACTTGGCGGCAGTCGCGCCTTTAGTGCACGCTCCAAGATAGCGCGTCAAGCTCTCGCTCAGCATGTCAGCTTCGCCGTCCATGACCATCTTCTGAATTAACTCATAGTCTTGCTTGATGATTGCCCAGTCAACATCAGACGGCGTAAACATAATCACATACTTGATTTTTTGGTCAAGCTTTTCGATGGAACGGTCGCGTTCGTAGTAGATGAGAAGTATAAGGGATGCTTTGTGCCAAACGCCAGAATCTTCAAGGTTGGCCTCAATGCGTTCATCGTAATGTATATTAGTGATGGAAAGCCGCTCTCCAGCAGACAGTTCTCCGTCCTTTTTGACGTCGTAGCAGGTAGCCTTCAGCTCTACGCCAGCATCTGGAAAATCAGGGTGCTCATCGCTATTCGCCTTGTAACCAAAGTAGCGCTCCTCGATGAGCGTGCCCATACCGCCTTTGAACTTAACGTTGCCATAATCCTTCATCGACGAATCATCAGGCGATATACCGAGCATAAGCACCTCTCGAAAAGAATGACCAATGAGCTTCTTGGCATACCGCAACAGCTCATCTGGATTGCTGAGGTCGAGCGTTCTGCACTCGTTGGGCGAAAGCTTCCATACCGACATGATTCTTCCCCCCTACCCGAAAACAAGATAGTGCTAACGTTTGGCGTAAGCCCATGATAGCCGCCTTTTCGGGATATGTGAGAGACTTGTGATATAAAAAACGACCCAGTCAAATGACCAGGTCGTTTGAGATTCTGGAGCGGACAACGGGGTTCGAACCCGCGACCCCCACCTTGGCAAGGTGGTGCTCTACCAGCTGAGCCATGTCCGCGTCGCGAGGTAGTATATTACGCCTTTCTACCTCATTGCGCAACCCCTAATCTCATTTTTTTTGATATTAGGGGATATTGTAAGCTAACGGGAAATCGATCCCTGAGGGTAAATAACCATCAGCACGAGAAGGGACACGATGAAAATGATCGCGAAGATGATCGTGATGCGATCAAGGTTCTTCTCGACGATGCTCGTACCCGTCTGCGTGGAGTACACCGAGCTGGCAATCATGTCGGAGATGCCGGTGCCCTTGCCGGAATGCAAAAGAATGAAGATGATCAAGCCAATGCCGGAGATGACCAGCAGAATCAGCATGAGGATGAGCAATGGATTCAAAACGTTACTCTTTTCGTTACTCGATTACTACCTGTTGCGCATCGCGCGCAACCATACGCAAGTTATAGATTATACGGGAAACGGCATAACGAAACAAGGGCTTCCTCCGCCAAATCCTGACCGAGGGAAGCCCCTACACGAATCGTCCGCAAACTTCGCAAATGAATCAGGCGAGCAGGCTCTTTCCCGTCATCTCGCGGGGAGCCTCAACGCCCATCGCCGCCAACATCGTCGGCGCAATGTCGCAAAGCGCGCCCTCCTCACCTGAAAGGCGAAGACCACGCCCCGAGTAGTCGACGAGCGCAAAAGGAACCGGTGCGGTGGTGTGCGCAGTATGGGGAGAGCCGTCCTCGGCAAGCATCTTGTCTGCGTTACCGTGATCGGCGGTGACGAACGCCACCCCTCCTGCGCGCTTAACAGCGGAAAGCACCTGTTCAACGCCAGCATCAACCGACTCGACGGCAGCGACCGCCGCGGGAATGACGCCCGTATGCCCCACCATGTCGCAGTTCGCGAAGTTCACGATGTACACGTCGGCCTCGCCCCCATCGATTGCCTGCGCCAAATCGCGCGCAACCTCGGGCTCGCTCATCTCCGGCTGCAGATCGTAGGTGGCCACCTTTGGGCTCGCCACGAGCTGGCGCTCCTCCCCCACTTTGGGCTCCTCGCGGCCCCCGTTCAGGAAGAACGTAACATGCGCGTACTTCTCGGTCTCCGCGATGTGATATTGGCGAAGACCCCGCGCCGCGAGCACGTCGGCCAAGACGTTGTCGGGGAACTCCTTCGGAAACGCCACAGGCGCGAGGATATCAGGGTCGTACTCGGCCAGGCAGACGAAGTTCACCTGCGGGAACACTGGCCGCTCAAACCCATCGAAAGCGGGATCGACGAACGCGCGCGTCAACTCTCGCGCCCGATCGGGCCTGAAGTTGAAGAAGATGACGCCGTCGCCGTCGCGAACCCCGCGGGGGCCAAGCGCGCACGGGACCAAGAACTCATCCGTCACGCCATCGGCGTACGAGTCTGACACCACGTCGCACGCCCCGCAGTCGACAGAAGGCGTCGCGCAAACGATTGCCTCCCACGCCTTTTGCACGCGGTCCCAGCGCTTGTCGCGATCCATCGCGTAATAGCGCCCGCAAATCGACGCGATGCGGACTCTCCGCCCCCATCCCTTCGAGGCGATAAGGCGCTCGAGCTCGGCAACGTAACCCTCACCGCTCGAGGGCGGCACGTCGCGACCGTCGAGGAAGCAGTGAACGCGGATGTCCTCAAGACCGCGCGAAACCGCATGCTCGAGGATCGCGAAAAGGTGCTCGTTGCTCGAATGGACGCCGCCATCGGAGAGAAGCCCCATGACATGCAGCGCACGGCCTGGCTCCTTGGACGAATCGAGGCACGCGTTGATGACCTCGTTTTCGTCGATGGAACCCGTGCGGCACGCGCGGTTGATGCGTGTGAGCTCCTGATGGACGATGCGGCCGGCGCCGATGTTCAAATGCCCGACCTCGGAGTTGCCCATCTGGCCCTCCGGCAGGCCGACCGCCTCGCCGGACGCCTGAAGGCGCGTGCACTCGCCCGCGAACAGCTTATCGAGAAAAGGCGTGCGAGCAAGCGAGATGGCGTTGCCGGGACCTGCGGGCGCAAGCCCGAAGCCGTCCATGATGACGAGGCACACGGGAAGCGCGAGGCCCTCGCGAGCAGACGAATCGAGAACGCCCATTACTGCATGACCGCCTTGACGAGCTGGATGAAGGAATCGCATTTGAGGCTCGCGCCGCCGATAAGCCCGCCGTCGATATCGGGCTCCGCCACGAGCGCGTCGACGTTTCCGGGGTTCATCGAGCCGCCGTAGAGGATGCGCATAGCCTGGGCCGTTTCCTCGCCGAAGAGCACGGCGAGCTGCGCGCGGATGGCCGCACACACCTCTTCTGCCTGCTCGGGCGTCGCCGTACGGCCGGTGCCGATAGCCCAAATAGGCTCGTAAGCCACGACGCACTTCGCGGCGTCATCCGCATCGACGCCCGCGAAAGCAGCTTTCACCTGGGCACACACGTACTCATTCGTCGTACCCTCATCGCGCACGGCGAGCGACTCGCCAACGCATACGATCGGCGCAAGGCGCCCGCCCAGAAGCGCACGCACCTTCTTGTTCACGTCCTCATTCGTCTCGCCGAAAAGCCCGCGGCGCTCCGAATGCCCGACGATGCAATAGTCGCAGCCGCACTCGCGGATCATGGGCACAGAAACCTCGCCGGTAAACGCGCCGGCTTCCTCCCAGTACACGTTCTGCGCACCGACGAAGATCTTCGTCTTGTCGAACTCGAGCACCGTCTTCACCGGCTTCAAATCGACAAACGGCGGGCAGATGACTACATCGACCTTGTCCTCCCAGTCCTTCCACCAGTTATTGGAGATCTCCTGGGTGAGCACGACCGCCTCGCCGATGGCGTTGTTCATCTTCCAGTTGCCTGCCATCATAGGTTTTCTTGCCATGGCTAGTCCTTTCCGCGAAAAAGAACGGGGAGACGAAAGCACGCTACGCGCGCCTTGCCGCCTCCCCTCTTTGCATACCGCCAGTTTAACGCAGCGCCTCGACGCCGGGAAGCGCTTCTCCCTGCACGAGTTCCATACTTGCGCCGCCGCCGGTCGAGATGAAGGTCATCTGGTCAGCAAGATCGAACTTGTTGACCGCAGCAACCGAATCGCCACCGCCGATGACCGTGTCAGCCTCCTTGTTGGCGGCCACCGCGAGCGCAACCGCCTTCGTACCCGCAGCGAACGCGTCCATCTCGAACACACCCATAGGGCCGTTCCAGAACACCGTCTGCGCACTGGCGATGGCCTCGGCGTAGAGCTTAGCGGTCTCGGGTCCGACATCGAGGCCCATCATGTCGGCGGGGATGGCATCAACCGAGCAGGTGAGCGTGTTCGCGTCCTCGGCGAACCTGTCGGCGCACACGACGTCGACGGGAAGGAGCAGCTTGCAACCGCGAGCAGCCGCTTTCTCCATCATCTCGCCGGCGCGAGCGACCCACTCGTCTTCCTTAAGCGAGGTGCCGACCTGCTTGCCCTCGGCCAAAAGGAACGTGAAGCACATGCCGCCGCCGATGACGAGCGTCTCGCACTTGTCGATGAGGGCGTCGATGACCTTGATTTTATCGGAGACCTTCGAACCGCCAAGAATGGCGACGAAGGGGCGCTTCGGGTTCTCGAGCATGCCCGTGAGCGTGGACACCTCGCGCTGCATGAGATAGCCCGCGTATGCCGGCAGAAGCGCCGCGACGCCCGCCGTGGAGGCATGCGCGCGATGGGCAGTGCCGAACGCGTCATTGACGTAGGCGTCACCGAGCTTAGCGAGTTCCTCGCAAAACGCCGGGTCGTTTTTCTTCTCGCGCTTGTCGAAGCGCAGGTTCTCGAGCAGGAGCACGTCCCCCTCGCGAAGCGCCGCCACCTTCCCCTGCGCGTCCTCGCCCACCGTGTCTTTTGCGAACGCGACCGGCTTGCCGAGAAGCTCCGCCAGGCGCAAGGCGGCTGGGCGCAGCGAGAACTTCTCCTCGAAGCCCTCGCCCGACGGACGGCCGAGGTGGCTCATGAGAATGACGCGCGCGCCGTCGCCGACAAGCTTCTCGATGGTCGGCAGCGCCGCTTTGATGCGCGTGTCATCGGTCACGACGCCGTCGGATACGGGAACGTTGAAATCAACGCGCACGAGAACGCGCTTGCCACGCGCATCAAGCTCGTCGATGGTCTTGATTGATGCCATTGAGTCTCCTCTTTCAACAAAGAAACGGGCGGCAAGAAGCCGCCCGATCATGCGTGATTCAGATTACAGAAGAATCTTGACCAGGTCCTTCACGCGGTTCGAGTAGCCCCACTCGTTGTCGTACCAGGATACGACCTTCACGAGGTTGGACTTGCCCCCCATGACCATGGTAAGTCCACTGTCAAAGATGGAAGAATGGTCGTTGCCCACGATGTCAATGGACACGATCGGGTCCTCGGTGTATTCGAGGATGCCCGCGAGCTCGCCCTCGGCGGCTTTCTTCATCGCGGCGTTGATTTCCTCTGCCGTGACCTCGCGATCGAGCTCGACGGTCAGGTCGACCATCGATCCGTCGGGGGTCGGGACGCGCGTGGCGAAGCCGTCGAGCTTGCCCTTGAGCTCGGGAAGCACGAGGGCAACTGCGCGGGCGGCGCCCGTGGTGGTCGGAATCATCGACATGGCTGCGGCGCGGGCGCGGCGCAGGTCCTTATGCGGAAGGTCGAGGATCTTCTGGTCGTTGGTGTAGGAATGGATGGTATTCATGTAGCCGCGCTTGATGCCGAAGTTCTCCATGAGAACCTTCGCGACCGGTGCCAGGCAGTTGGTCGTGCAGGAAGCGTTGGAGATGATGTTGTGCTTCTCGGCGTCGTACTCGCCGTCGTTCACGCCCATGACGATGGTGGCGTCCTCGCCCTTCGCCGGGCACGTGATGACGACCTTCTTCGCGCCGGCCCTGATGTGAGCGCTTGCGAGCTCGCCGGTCTTGAAGATGCCCGTGGATTCCACGACGACCTCCACGCCCAGCTCGCCCCAGGGAAGGTTGTTGGGGTCGCGCTCGGAAAGGACCTTCACGGCATAGCCGTCGGCAACAAAGCCGTCTTCGGTGACCTCAACCGTGTCAAAGGCACGTCCATGAACGGAATCGTACTTGAGCAGATGCGCCATCGTAGGGATGTCGCCCAAGTCGTTCACGGCGACAACCTCGATCGCGGGATCTTTCACCATCGCGCGGAACGCCAGGCGTCCGATGCGACCGAAACCGTTGATGCCTACCTTGATTGCCATGCAAATCTCCTTTCGAAGGATTACTTTCCTTGACGCACAGGGTTAGTCTAGCCGACCTTGCGCGAATGCATGCCGTCTTCGGGCGAATTGCCTGCGGAGCCGCTACCCTTTTCGGTTTGCGGCTTCGCGCGCAAGCTGCTCGATGCGCCGAATGCGATGATAGACCGCCGATTTGGAGAGCGGCGGGTTCGCGCGCTCGCCGAGCTCCTTGATGCTCGCGTCGGGGAAGCTCACGCGCAGGCGGATGAACTCCTGCAGCGCAGGCGGCAGGTTCTCCATGCCGTGCGCCTCAAGCACCGTGCGGATGGCAAAGAGCTGGTCGACCGCCGCGGACGACGATTTCGCCTGGTTCGCTATCTCGGCGTTCGTCATGCGGTTCACGTCGTTGCGCACGCTCTTCACAACGCGCTCCTGTTCAAGCCGCAGCGCGCATTGATGGGCACCGACGAACGCGAGGAACTCGAGAATTGCGTTTCCCGACTTCAGGTACACCATATACGAGCTGCGGCGCTGCATGATGCGCGCTTTAATCCCCTTGTCAGCGAGCAGGGCCACAAGCCCCTCGGCGAGGGACTCGGACTCGACGGTGATCTCGAAATGGAAGTCGCCGCGCGGGTTCGCGATGAAACCGCTGCCCAAAAACGCGCCGCGCACGTAGGCTGCGGCGCAGCACTGCTTGGCCACGATGTCGGGACGAATGCCAACCTCCAGGCCGCCTTCCTTGGTGATGACGCCCAAATCGAGCAACGATTTGGGCAGATGGGGCTGCGCGGGAACCTCAATCAGGTAGTTTGGCGTCTTATGGAGCACGCTGCGGCGCACGGTGAGCTCGGTTCGCAGCTGGTAGATGCCATGCAAAAGCTTGATCACAAGGCGCGCAACGCTCGGCACATCCGTAGCGATTTCAACGCGATAGCGCCCAGGACCGGAGACGAACAGCGTTCCCTCGATACGCACGAGCGCGGCGAGCGTTGCCTTCCCGCAATGCGAGCACTCGGGCAGAACGCGCGCAAGCTCGTCTTTTACTTCCGCCGTGAACGACATAGTTTGAGCACCCCCCAAAGCGCTTCCCGAAAAGCCTCCGGATCATGCCAGGTCGGACGCTTGTGGTCGACCAGGTCGCGAACGATAACGCGCGGGCCTTGGGCCTGGATGGCCATAACGTCGTCGTAGGTGACCGCGACCGAGTGGATACCCGCGGACTCCTGGGGGTCAGCCGCCGAAGGGGCGAAGGCGTTCTGGTCAGGCGAAAGCGGATGCGACGAATGCACAAGCACGTAATCGAGAAGGCCGCGCATGCCGTGGTCGAGCAACGCCTCAACGTGCTCGCGGGCGCTCAGACGGAGCGTCTCGCCCTGCACGTCGGCTAGCCCACAAACGAACACCGTGGCGCCCTTCGATTCGCGGATTGCCTCGACGACGCCCGGCACGAGCAGGTTCGGGATGATCGACGTGAAAAGCGAGCCAGGGCCGAGCACGATAAGGTCAGCCGCGCGAATGGCCTCGAGCGCAGGGGCATAGGGCTCGATCGATCCCTGACCTCGAAGAATCACGCGCGAGAGCGCGATGTCGGAATGACACGCAACCGCCTGGCCCTCGAGCAGCTCCCCGCCGCGCGTCTTCGCAGCAAGCGTGACGTGGGTCAGCGTCGAGGGGTACACATGTCCCCGCGCGTCGAGCATGTGCTCGCACACCGAGATTGCCTCGGGGAACGATCCGCACGCATCCTCGAGCGCGACCAGCATCAAGTTTCCAAGCGAATGATTGTTCGCAATGGAGAAGCGATATTTGAACGCGCGAGTGAGCGGGTCTTTCGGGTCGGCCGCCATCGCGAGGATACACTTGCGCACGTCGCCTGGGGGCGTCACGTCCGCCTCCTCGCGCAAAAGACCAGTCGAGCCGCCGTCGTCTGCCATGGCCACCACGGCGCTCGTCTCCACTCCGAGGGAGAGAAGAGTTCGGATGGAAACCGGCGCACCCGTGCCGCCGCCGATGACGACAGCGTGAAGCTTGTCGCCGCGGGGAGCGTGGGCCGCGCGGGGCAAAGGCAGATCGCGCAGCGCCGCGAAGGCCGCAGTCGCCGAGGGGTCTTGGATGAAGGGACGCTTCTTCTTCATACAACTACTCCTGGGCGGCGCGGGGCGCGAGCTTCAGGTCGCGGTGAGCAACCGAGACGCGGTAACCGTTCGATTTGAGGTAATCACCCGTCGATTCAGCGATGGCGACGCTTCGATGCTGCCCGCCCGTGCAGCCGATGGCGATGGCGAGCTGCTGCTTGCCTTCGGCGACGTATCCAGGCATGACGCAGTCGAGCAGCGCGCGCCAGCGCTTCACGAACTCGACGGTTTCCTCGCGATACATCACGAAATCGCGAACAGGGGCATCAAGACCTGTGAGGAAGCGCAGGTCGGGATCATAATAGGGGTTCGGAAGGAAGCGCACGTCCATGACGAGGTCGGCGTCGGTGGGGGCGCCGTGCTTGAAGCCGAACGAGTACACCGTGACCGCCAGGCCGCGACGCTCGTTTCCGCGGGCGAAGATCGAGCGGATGGTTTCGCGCAACTGCTGCGGGAGCATGTCGGTGGTGTCGACGACGTGGTGCGCCATCTCGCGAAGGTCGTAGAGCATCTGACGCTCGCGCTCGATGCCCTGCGCAATGGTGGTGCCGTCGGTGCACAGCGGATGACGGCGACGCGAGGACTTGTAACGAGCGACGAGCTTGTCGTCCGCAGCGTCGAGGAACAGCACGCACACGTCAATCCCCTCGCGCTCGAGCTTCTCGACCTCGCCCTTCAGATTGGGAAAGAAATCGCGGTTGCGCGCGTCGCACACCACAGCGAGGCGTCGGCTCGCATCGGGCTGGCCGGGCATGCCCTTGAGCGCGAGCAGGTTCCCAATAAGGCTCGCCGGCAGGTTGTCGACGCAGAAGAAGCCAAGGTCCTCGAAGACGTGCATCGCCTCGGTGCGCCCGGCACCGCTCATGCCCGTGACGATGACGATCTCAGGCATATCCTCGAGCGCGATCGTATCCTTTTCGAAAGACCTCTCAGCGCCGTCCTCGTACTCGTCCTCGGGAATCTTCTCGCGGTTCTCATGCCGTGCATCCATGGTGTGCAACCCCCTACTCGCCGCCAACGACCAGTTCATCTTTTCGCTCGCTATTATACTGCTCGATCACCTTGTGGAGCTCCTCGGCGACCTCGTCGGGCACCACATGGGCCTCCTTGATCTCCGCCAAGCTCGCCGCCTTGAGGTTCTTGAAGGATTTGAAATGCTTGAGCAGGGCTTTCTTGCGAACAGGACCCAAGCCTGCGACCTCATCCAAGATGCTTGCCGTCATGCCCTTGCCGCGGAGCTCGCGGTGGAAGGTAATCGCGAACCGGTGGGCCTCGTCGCGTACCTGCTTCACGAGGTAGAGCGACGCCGACCCCGAGGGCAAAACGACCGGACCCGTGTCCTGCCAGGGGACGAAGAGCTCCTCGTCGCGCTTCGCCAGGCCGCACAGCGCGATGTCATCGATTCCCATCTGGTCGAACATCTCCATAACGGCCGACAGCTGTGGCTTGCCGCCATCGAGGATGATGAGATCGGGCTTGCTGCCGAAGCGCTCATCCGCCATACGCTCGGCGCAGTAGCGGCGGCTCATCACCTCCTGCATCGAGAGGAAGTCGTTCGCCTCGTCGAGCGGCGTCTTGATCTTGAAGCGGCGGTACTGGTTCTTGTCGGGCTTGCCACCCGTGAACACAACCATCGACGCGACCGTATAGGATCCGTGAATCGTCGAAATGTCGAAGCACTCGATGCGCATGGGCGGCGCGTCGAGCGCGAGCGCGCTCTCGAGCTGCAGCAGCGCATCGTTCACGCGTTTGTCCTCGTAGTTCGTGCGCACCTTGTAGCGCATGAGCGTGTGCTTCGCGTTCGTCTCCGCCATGTCGACAAGCGCCGCCTTCTCCCCCTTCTGCGGAGCCGAGAAGCGCACTTTCGCCCCGTGCGCACTCGCAAGCTTCTCGGTGAGCCACGTCTCCATCGACTCTTCGTCCTCGGGCAACTCCCGTACGATGACCTCGTGGGGAATGGAAGTGGTCGTGTCGTAGTAGCGCAACAGGAAGTTGTGGAGAAGGTCCTGGTCGGGAACGTCGCGCCCGCGGTTCAAGACGAACTCGTTGGAGTTGATGATGCGCCCCTCGCGGATGACGAGCACGTGCGCGCCCGCGATCGTCTCCTCGCGGAAAAGGCCCACGACGTCGGCGTTCAGGTTGTGGGCGGACACCGCATGCTGCTTGTCGGTGAGCGAGTTGATGGTGTCGATGCGCGCCTTGATTCGGGCGGCGCGCTCGAAGTCGAGATCGGCCGCTGCGTCGGCCATCTCGGCCGAGAGCTCGTCGAGGAACTCCCGGTGCTGCCCCGCGAGGAAGCGCTCGATGCGGCGCACGTTCACGGCGTACTCCTCGGGGGTGATGCGCCCGCAGCATGCGCCGGGGCCTAAGCCCACATGGCAATCGAAGCAGGGGCGCACGTCGGATTTCATCATCGCGAGCGGATCGTTCTCAAGGCGGCGCGAGAGATTCCGCCAATCGGCGCACGACGTCGCGCACAGGGGCACGACACGCCGCGCGATGTCGACCATGCGGCGGGCCGCACGCGAATCAGTGTAGGGTCCGAAGTAGCGCGTGTCGGGCTTGTGCTTCTCGCGCGTGTACTTGATGGCGGGAAACACGTCGCCTTTCGTGAGCGCGATGAACGGATAGGACTTGTCGTCCTTGAAGTCGGCGTTGAAGAACGGAGCGTACTGGTTGATCAGGTTCTTCTCAAGGACGAGCGACTCGTGCTCATTGCCGACGACAATGTACTCGAACGAGTCGATCTGGTCGACGAGCAGCGGAATCTTCGCGCGGTCGTCCTGGAAGTTCACGTACTGGCGCATGCGGGCACGCAGCTGCTTCGCCTTACCCACGTAGATGACCTGGCCGTCCTTGTCTTTCCAGAGGTACACGCCGGGCAGGGTCGGCACAGCATCGAGACCACGCTTGATGCGCGCGATCTTCTCTGCTTGGGTTTCTTTCACGTTGCTCTCTTCCATACCACAAAGTGTAGCAAATGCGCGCGGCGGCATGAGCCCGCCCGGCTTTTCGCTACACACTCAGCGTTTCCCTAGGCGTCGCCCGCATCGAGCTTCGCCCGAAACGAAATAGCGCGCGGCGTGTCAAGCGAGTCGAAATGCACGATGTAGGCACGCTTCTCCTCGTCGAGTCGCTCGATGACGCCCCGTCCGAACGCCTTGTGGAGCACGCAGTCGCCCGGCGAGAAGCGCGCATCGGCCGCCAAACCTGCCATCCATTTGTCGCTTGCGGCATACGCTGCCCGCGCGCAGGATAGCTCCTCGTCGCTCGGCTTGTTCGAGAACTGCAGAGCGCTATGATCGATATCGAGCAAGAAGCGCGACGGGTGGCGCGGCGAACCCTCGTGCGAGAAACCAGCCGCCTCGGTAAGATAGAGCCCGTCTCGCGCTCGGGTCACCGCGACGAACGCAAGCCTGCGCTCCTCTTCCATGCCCTCTATCGTTTTCGTCTTGCGCGACGGGAGCACACCCTCGGTAAGGGAGCACAGAAAGACATGCGGGAACTCCAAGCCTTTGGCGGCATGGATGGTCATGAGGCGCACCTTGTCCTGAGCTTCATCGAGCGCATCAGCATTGGTGAGCAGCGCCACATGGGAAAGGTAATGCTCGAGCGTCACCTCCTCCCCGCAACTGTTCTCGAACTCGTAGATCGACTGCTTGAGCTCCGCCACATTGTCGAGTCGCTCCTGGCTTCCCTCCGTGCGAAGCGCCTGTTCATAGCCGCTTTCATTGATGAGAGCTGCAAGCACCTCCGACACCGGCCTGCCCTCGAACGATCCGCGGAACTTGCGTACGAGCACCACGAGCTGCTTCGCCTTGGTGCGCTTGAATATCTCATCCTCAATCGTCTGCTCGAGCGCCTGGAAAAGCGAGCACGCGTGCGCCTCGGCGTAATCCTTAAGAAACGCCATGCGGCGCTGCCCGAGATTGCGCTTGGGAACGTTTGCCACGCGCATGAAGGAGAGGTCATCCTGATACGCGACAAGCCGCAGGTAAGCGAGGGAGTCCTTGATTTCCTTGCGCCCGTAGAACGGCACGCCCGAATACACCGCATGCGGAATCTCGGCCCTCAGGAACGCCTCCTCCACCGGACGCGATGCGTAGTGCGCGCGGTAGAGCACCGCCATATCGCGATAACGTATGCCACCGTCATGGAGCGCACGCACCCCTTCGGCAATCCATTTCGCCTCGTCGTCGGAGGTTTTCGCGTGATGCCACACCGTAGGCCCGTGTTGGGTACGACACGCACGCAAATCCTTAGGGATGCGCTGGCGATTCTTCTCGATGAGCGAGTTCGCCACCGCGATGACCTCGGGGGTCGAACGGTAGTTCTCGAGCATCATGATGGTGCGCGTGTCTGGGAACACCTTGTCGAAATCGAGAAGGAAGCGCACGTCAGCGCCACGCCAGGTGTAGATGGTCTGGTCAGAGTCACCCACCACAAACAGATTTTTATGGTAGCCGACGAGCACGCTCATGAGCTCGTACTGCAACTTGTCGATGTCTTGGAACTCGTCGACCATGACGTATTCCAGGCGCTTCTGCCATTTCAGCCTGATGTCAGGGTGCTGATCGAAGATGTAGAGCACGACGACAATAAGGTCGTTGTAGTCGAAGGCAAAGCACTTCTTCTCTTGATAGAGATACCCGTAGAAGATGATGTCGCGCGCATCAGTTGCCTGCTCGTACTTTTCGCGCAGAGAGGCGAGCGGCATGGCAAGCAAGTCGCGGTAGTAATCGGGCCGTTCCTTGAGCTTCATGATCTCGATCATGTCGCGCGCGCGACCGAACGTCATATCGCGCAGCGTGAGCCCCCGCTCGTCGTAGATGATTTGAAGCATCTGGTCGATATCGGCGTTGTCGAGCACAAGAAAGCTCTTCGGATATTGAACGGCATGCGAATCCTCTTGCAGCACCGAGACGCAGAAACCGTGGAAGGTGTTGATGAAGCCCGTGTCGTTGTCGCCGGTGAGCGCGCGGATGCGATGGCGCATCTCGTTAGCAGCCTTATTGGTGAAGGTGACGCACAGAATGTTTCCGGGCATGATGCCGAGGTCGTTCACCAGGTATGCAAAGCGTTCCGTAAGGGCGCGCGTCTTGCCCGTTCCCGCGCCGGCAATGACGCGCACGTAGCCCTCCGTCGCAGTAACGGCCTCAAGCTGTGCGGCATTGAGAGTTGGGGCCGCATCGCCGGGAAGCGCAGCCCGAGCACGCGGGCCGCCCGCATCATCCGCCTCCGCGTCGAGGCCCGAGCCGCGGCCCACCAGTTCCCCACCAAGCCGCGAGGAGATCAGGTATGTCATATCCTTGTGTTCCATGCGAACAGTCTATCAGATACGAACATATGTTCCAAGTACTACGCAGCAAATTGTACGAAAGACGACGACGCTAGCCTCAGGTCCGCCCCGCCTTTCCCGTCGATAAAGCCTCAGAGGTCGCGGGCTCAGCGCTACTCGGCGGATGATTCGTCTTCTAGGCCTTCGCCCAGCTTGCCCGCCTCTTTTGCTTCCTTCGCCTCGGCTAGTTCCGCAAACATCGTCTTCATCGTTGGATTGTTCCTGGTCAGACGCTTAATGGTGAGGTCTTGCGCCTTGTTGTTCGCCAGGCGCAGGTTGTTCTCCGATGACACCAGCGCATCCTTAGTTTTCTGCAAATGCGTGATAGTCTTGTCGATCTCCTCGATGGCGGTTTGGAACTTGCGGCTGGCGAGGTCGTAGTTGCGCCCGAACTTCGTCTTGAAGTCCTCCATCTGCTCCTCGAAGTGCGTGATGTCGATGTTCTGGTTGCGCACCTCGGCGAGCTCAGCCTTGTAAGAAAGCGCCGAAAGCGAGGCGTTGCGCAGGATGCTGATAATCGGGATGAAGAACTGCGGGCGGATGACGTACATCTTCTCGTAACGGTAGCTCATGTCGACGATGCCCTCGTTGTAGAGCTCATTTTCGGGCTCGAGCATCGTCACGAGCACCGCGTACTCGCAGTTCTTCTTCTTGCGATCGGAGTCGAGTTTCTTCAGAAAGTCCTCGTTTTTATGCTTGTGAGTGCTGTCGTCGCTCTCGTTTTTCATCTCGAACATGATGGAGACGACCTCATTGCCCTCGTCGTCCGCCTCGCGGAACACGAAATCGCCCTTCGTGCCATCGACCACGTCGTTGTCCTTCTCGAAGTATGCCTTCGGGAAGGCGGCGGCGCGCATCTTGTTGAATTCGATCTCGCAGTGCTGCTCGAGCGACTCGCCCACCATCTTGGTAGAAAGGCGCGCCTTCATCTCCTTGTAGCGGGCGATCTCCTCTTCCTTGTAGGCGATGAGCTCGTCTTTTGCGCGAAGCTTGGTCGCCATCTCCTCGCGCAGCGCGCTTATCTTCTGCTCGCCTTCGGCTGCCTTGAGCTTCACCTGTGCAGCAAGGTCGTCGCGCTCGCGCTCAACCTGGGTTCGCGCCTGCGTGACAGCAAGCTCCTTCTCGGTAGCGAAGGTCGTCTTTTGGGCTTCGAGCTTCTGCGTAAGCTCGGCAATCTTCGCATCACGGGAGGCGGTCGCGTCGGCCAAGGCCCGCTTGTGGTCGGCCTCGGTTACGCGCGCATCGGATGCGCGCTCGTCGGCAATGCGCGCGAGCTTCGACTTGAGCTCGGCGATTTCGGCGTCTTTGCTCGCGGTAACTTTGGAAAGTGCCGCAATCTGCTCGGCCTGCGCCGCACGGGAAGCCGCATCGTTTTCCCGTTTGATCGCGGCGAGGTTCTGGGTCAGCTTCGCGATTTCCGCATCGCGGGAAGCAATCTCGTCGCGCGCCTCCCCGCGCACCTTCTCGCCTGCAAGCGCCACCGCCTGTTCACGCTGTTCAGCGAAGAGTTTCTCGCGACGCTCGATTTCCCGATTGAACTCCGCGTCGCGCACCTGCTTCACGATGTCCGCAAAGCCCGACTCGTCCACCTGAAACACCGTCCCACAATGCGGACACTTAATCTCGTTCATAGGAACCTCCCTATAGTATCTTTCGCACAGTATATTACTCTCGATACTACGACAAGCTTACGGAAACCCGATTTGTAGGCTTAGGTTAATAAAGTACTCACCATCATGTTCGTAAACTAACCCATAGTCATACTTTGAAATCGACGCTGTCTCATATTTCGTATTACTGAGCAGATAGCTTCCGAACGCGCCCTATTATAAGCATCCAAATGCGAACGGGGGCCTTGCTTTGAAGGCCCCCGCTGTCGGCGTCGTTCGCTTTCTTCGTTCGCTATTGCTGCGCGTCCCAGATGGCTCCCGTCTTGTGCCAGTTGTTGAAGTCGGTGGCCCAGCCGGTGATGTCGTATTCCACGATGGAGACGTCGTTCTTACCGTCGCTCGTCGTCGTGTAGAACTTACGCACGCGGTTGTCGAACGGCACCTGCGCGAGCGTCTCACCGTACTTGGACGAGTCGCCGCCAACAGCCTGAATGATGGTCGGCTGCACGTTCACGTGCGCGACTGGCGTCGACACCGTCTTGATAGGCTGTGCGTCCGCCTCGGCCGATTGCGCCGGCTTGTAGAACATGATCGCGTTCGATGAGGAATCCCAATCCTCGTAGATACCCCAATCACCGTGGTCGCTCGTCACGAGAATAGCGGTGTTGTCGTAGAGCCCCATGTCCTTCAGCTGACGGATGTACTCGGAAAGCATCTTCAAGCTGCCGCGAATCTGACGGATCGCATCGGAGTTGTCCGTGCCGATGTCGTTACCGTTCTCGTCGAGGTTGAACGGATAGTGGCCGCCGAGCAAATGGATGAAGCGGAAAGCACCCGTCTCGCCGTCGTCAGTCGCGGAAAGCTTCGTCGTCTTGAGCTTATCGTAATAGGCCCCGTCGTTCATCGTGTAAAGCGTGCTCTGCTGGACTTCCCCACCGTCGCTTTCCACCTGCAGCGTCATGCCATTGTTGACCTCGTCGGTGTAGAACCAGAAATACGGCTTGAACGCCCACGGTAAGTCTCGGTACATCGCGCACTTCCACAACGTGAAGAGGGTGCCCTGCTCATCGAGCAACGAGGGGGAATCCTCTTGGTTCATGGGGTGATAGTTCATGGTGAGGCCTGCCACGTGGCGCTGCACGTCCTCGCTCGAATATTCGGTTCCAAACGTGTCAGTGTAGATGCCCATGCTGTAGCCGGCGTTATGAATATCGTCAAGATACGTGCTGCGCTCATAGCGCGTAGCGAGGTACTGCGAGAAGAGCTCGCCCTGCTGCGGCAGCTGGCCGGTCAAGAGGAACGGCACGCCGTAGCGCGTGGGAACCATGGAGCCCGCAACATTGTTGTACCAGGTGAAACCCGTCCAGTCGTTAAATTCCTCCGGATGCTCCTGCATAATCTGGGACATCTGCTTCGTGTCGGTGAAATCGAGCACGAAGACGATGACGTTGCTTTTCTCGGAAACGGTGAACAGGCCGTCCTCAGTCATGCGCAAGTCGGCGACGTTCACCTGATCAGGCTCTTTCGTGGCCGCCTCGAATGCGCCCGACGCGAACAGACTACCCACGCCGACTCCCTGCACGATGATGAGCGCAAGGGAAAGCGCAACCGCGCCGCCGCGCGCGAGGCTCGTCTTCAAATGTCCCACAACAAGGGGGATCGCCACGATGATGATCCACACCACGGTGCTCACCAGCATGATTGACGTGTAATCACCCCAGTTCACCGACTTACCGTCCGCGGTGGGCAGCTCGGAGTTCAACAGGAGCACCTGAACATAGGCGGCAACGCCGAACGCGAACAGGAAGAGCAGCACGATATCGAACGCCCTGCCACGCAGAAGCGACACGGCAAGCGCGAGAACCACCGCAACCACAACGCCTGCAACTGCGAAGATCGGCCAGATGTCGGAGAGGCCGAACACCAGATCGGCTCCAGCGCCGGCAACGATCTCATACGGCGGAACCACAAGCAGGGTAAACGAGAGGAACGCGCACACGATGAGCGCGCAAACCACGCGCACGCCCCATTTTGCGCGAGGATAATCGTCAGATGCACGTCCCTTTCGGGAAGCCTTCTTCGAAGACATCGACTCCGCATCGGCGGCAATCTCGCCAGGCGCGAGGATGGGCTTGCCGTCCTTGTCGAGCCTGTGGACCGGCGCCTCCACCACCTTGCCGGCATTCTCGTCGATTTTAAGCATCTTGAAGAGCATCTTGCGCGTACGGCGAAGCGCCACGCCGAGCACGGCCGAAAGCGCGACCGCGACGCCAGCGAGCGCCTGGATCGTGTAGGTCATGACCGAAGGGTCGACATACGCGTAGGCGGGCGTTATCCATGCAAGCGAAAGTACACCTGCGACCAGCGCAAACGAAAAGACGTCGAACGCGCCCACAATAAGACGATTACGCTTCATGGCGGCCCGCCTTCCTCGCATGCATCCCACGCGCTTCGCTGCCGTCGTGCTTTCCCATGCGCTCCCCCTCATTATGCGACGCCGCTTCGGCATCGGCCGCCGCGCGCTCACCCGCGGCGAGCGAATCGTCGGACGCACCGCCGTCGCGCTTGGATTCCTGAATGTCTATCATGCGATCAAGCAGGTAGCGCCCAGCCACTTCCCCACCATGCCCGACGTTGAAGATGAAGCTGTCGAGCACCTTGTTGATACGGTCGCTCCACGCGTAGCGCTTCGCGAGCATCTCCTCGGCAACATCGCCGAAGGTGGCCGCGTCCTCGGGACGGATCGACACGCCAACCTCGCTGCGCAGCGCGATGTCGGTCGGCTCGATGCCGAGTTCCTTCCAGTCGGGGTTGCCCACCTTCATCGGGGTGTCAATGAAGATGGCAGGCTTGCGCGTCGAGAAGCAGAACTCGCAGAAGATCGACGACCAGTCGGTCACGAGAATGTCAGAGGTGAAGACGGTCTTGTTCGAGCTGAAGTCGTGCTCGAAGTACAAATCGGACTCGGGGACGTCTGCCCAGCGAGCCAAAAGGGCGTTCCACCTGGCGGAATAGCGCTTCGTGTATTCGGGGTGCGGGCGCACGATGACGCGCATGCCGCGCCCGAGCACGCTTTTCAGCATGTCGTCGATGCAGGTGTCGAGGATGTTGCCCTCCTGCCACGACGGCGCAATGAGCACCACATCCCGACGGGACGGGTCGCGCTCGACCGCAGCAGCGGCGAGCTCGTATTCGGCAATCTCGCGATCGAGCAGGTCGTAGCCGCATTCCACAAGATTTTTGCGCTTGGTGCCGTAGAGCTCCTCGGCACGGCGCAACTCGCGCACCTGATGAGGGCCCGCGCACAGCACCGTGTCGTAGCGGTCGTAGGCGCCCTTCTGGGGCGTGAGATGGGTCGACGTCATGTGGTGGAACATGAACACGTACTCGATGTCCTTGCGGATATAGGAGCGCTTGATGTAGTAGTTCTCCAAGTCCTCAAGCGTGGACACGACCAGATCGGCGTCCATCTTCATCATGAGCGTGATGATCTTGCGCTGCCCGATGTAATAGGGCTTCAGGCGCGGCTCGGCCTCGGCCAGCTTGAACACCTGGTCATTGGGGTCGTTCGTCACGTAGTGGATGTCGGCATCGGAATGCGCGAGCAGCCACTCGATCGCGCCCTGGAAGTACTTGTAGAAGCCACTTCCCTCGGAATAGAAGACGATGTGCTTACCGACGATCTTGAAGAAACGCTTGTAGTCAGCCTTCTCGCGCTTGGCAAGCGGATCGCGCTCGTACCATTTCTTCTTGGGGCCCGAGAAGTTCTCGAGCTCCTCAAGCTCGGCGCGGCTTGCCTCGAGGTCCTCGTAGTCGATGTATTTCGAAGGCTTCACCAGGACGTTCGCGAGCGCCTGGATGGCGATGGAGGTCAGGTTCGAGCACACCCAGTAGAAGCCCATGCCCGTGGCGACGAACACGCCCAAGATGAACGAAAGGCCGATGGACAGGCCGTTCGTCATGTTCTTCTCCGCACGCGACTGCTCGCGCTGCAGCGGGTTGATGCGGTTCTGCGCAAAGCCCATGATAATGGCGGAAAGCCCCGCGAAAAGCGGCATGATCCACGCCGCGCCGCCGTCCTCGAAGGGAATCTGGCCCAAGAACTCAGTGCCCGGCGCGCCGCCGTCGGTGATTGTATGGATAACGTCGACCAGGCCGAACAGGATGATGATCTGCACAGCAAGCGGAATCAGGGAGAGCATAGGGTGGTAATGCTGCTCCTTGTAGAGCTTGTTCTGCTCCTCGCCGATCGTCTCGCGGTCGCCGTAGTACTTCATTTTCAGGCGATTCAAGGCGGGCATAAGCTGCACCATGACGATCGAGTTCTTCTGGCACCAAAGCGACATCGGGATGAGGATGATCTTCACGATGATGGTGAACAGCAGGATGGCTATCCACCAATTGCCGCTTATCGCGTAACAGGGCTGCAAGATAAGCGAGAGCAGCCATGCAAGTGCTTCCATGCGAGCAAGTCCTTTCGCATCGCGCGCTGCGAGCGCGATGAAGTGAAATCGAGGCAAAACTAAGGTAAAAACGCAGAGTTAGAATACTACTACAAATCGTGCCGCATGAGCGCCCAATCACGTAATGGGACGTACTAAATCCGTAGACGCTCCGTTCAGCTCGATGTGACGATTCCCTTCGGAGGTGCGACGATGTCCTTCCACAGACGATGCAACGTCAGTCCCCCTCCAAGATGTCGCCACTACCGTTTGTGGAGGAGAAACGCGGTTGGCTGCGACCATTGTTTCTATCATGTTAATTAGAGGTAACGGAGCCGTTGCGCGAACTTATAATGGCCGCGGTTGGGAACACGTAAACCCCGAGGAGGTTACATGAGTTACGTCCAGAGAATTATCGACCAAGTTAAGGCGAAGGACCCCGATCAGCCCGAGTTCATCCAGGCCGTCACCGAGGTCATGAGCACCCTCGAGCCAGTTATCGAGGCGCATCCGGAATACGAGGAAGCAAAGATCCTCGAGCGCATCGTCGAGCCCGAGCGCATCATCCAGTTCCGCGTTCCGTGGGTTGACGACAAGGGTGAAGTCCAGGTCAACCGCGGCTTCCGCGTCGAGTACAACTCCGCAATCGGCCCCTACAAGGGCGGCCTGCGCTTCAACCCCACAGTTTATCTGGGCATGTTGAAGTTCCTGGGCTTCGAGCAGATCTTTAAGAACGCACTGACCACGCTGCCGATGGGCGGCGGCAAGGGCGGCTCCGACTTCGACCCGAAGGGCAAGTCGAACAACGAGATCATGCGCTTCTGCCAGTCGTTCATGACCGAGCTCTACCGCCACGTTGGCCCGAACACTGACGTTCCCGCAGGTGACCTGGGCGTCGGCGGCCGCGAAGTCGCTTACATGTTCGGCCAGTACAAGCGCATCTGCAACGAATGGACCGGCGTGCTCACCGGCAAGGGCCTCTCCTTCGGTGGCTCGCTCGCCCGCACCGAGGCAACCGGCTACGGCCTTGTCTACTTCGTCGACGAGTACCTCAAGAGCAAGGGCGACTCCTTCGAGGGCAAGAAGGTCGTCGTACACGGCTCCGGCAACGTGGCCATCTACGCGATCCAGAAGGTCTCGCAGCTCGGCGGCAAGGTGATCGCCTGCTCCGACACCCACGGCTGGGTCGAGGACCAGGAAGGCATAGACTACCAGGTGCTCGAGCACGTCTACAACAAGAAGCGCTCCGGCCACGACAAGGGCGTCACGCTCGCGATGTACGTCGAAGAGCGTCCGAACGCGACGTGGCACGCGGAGGATGGCCGCGGCGTGTGGCAGCTCCCCTGCGACATCGCGCTCCCCTGCGCCCGTGAGAACACCCTTGGCATCGAGGACGCGAAGGCCCTCGTCGCGAACGGCTGCAAGGCAGTCGGCGAAGGCGCTAACATGCCGACCACGATCGAAGCGACCGAATACTTCCAGAACAACGGCGTCGCATTCTTCCCCGGCAAAGCGGCCAACGCGGGCGGCGTGCTCGTGTCCGGCCTGGAGATGAGCCAGAACGCCGAGCATCTTTCCTGGACCTTCGAGGAGGTCGACGGCAAGCTCGAGACACTTATGCGCGGCATGTTCCACAACGTCGACGACACGGCGAAGGAATACGGCCATGAGGGCAACTTCGTGATGGGCGCCAACATCGCCGGCTTCAAGAAGGTTGCCGACGCCATGATGGCTCAGGGCATCGTGTAAGCGCCAACTTCTAGCAATCCTTTTAGGAAGGCGGGCTCCTCGCACGGGAACCCGCCTTTTTCTATGCCTGAAGTCCCGAAAACGGGGCAGGCAGACTCTTTCCCACTCGCATCTTGGCCGTGCGGTGCACATGTGCGCATCGTTTGGGCCGCTGGTCACTTCGTAAACGTGACCTCGCAAGGCACAATATCGATAGAAGCTGGCTTCGTCGGGAAGGGCGGAGTGCGAAGCGGCTTGCACGAGGCAACGGGAAAGGGAGTGATGAAAATGTTGAAGCCCATGATGAGGAAGGTCGCGCTCGGTGTGCCCGCCGTTGCGTTGACGGCAGCCCTTGCGTTCACGATGGCCGGCTGCGGCGGTGGCGCCGAGGAGCAGAAGAAGGCGAGCGACGACACGGCAACGACGCAGCCTGCGGAAGAGCCGAAGGCTGAAGAGATCCCAGAGCCCGCCGTTGAGGCCAAAACAGGCGTCGACTACCCTTCGTACAGCTTAGAGCCAACTGATGGCTGGAAACCCGGCACCAGATCGATGAACGAGAAGTACGAAGAGTGCGAGTTCACGCTCGGCGATGACACTTTCGCCTTCATCGACATTCGCACGTACAAGACCGAGCCGATGACCGAAGCGGAAGCCAGAATGGGCTCCAAGAAAGACGGCACCATCGACGAAGTCGACGTCAACGGCATCACCTGGGTGCGTCATACCGCCTCCAATGGCACCGTTAACCTGTTCACCAAGGCACCTTCCGGAATGACGGTCGGCGTGGTCATAGGCTCCAAAGTCGATTGGAACGATGCACTGCCCATGATCGAGAACATCGTCTTGAAGTAGCAACGGCCCACCCAAAGAGGAGCGTCGATTGACCAGATGCAGGAACCCCGAATAGCCTGACCCTTTTCGGGAAGGCGATTCACGAAGCGACCCCGCCGAATGCGCGATTGCACGAGGCGGGGTCGCTTGCTGTTTCGGTCGCCGCTCATTGTCGGGCGGCAGAGATAACCCCGGAGGGTTTACAGCTCGGAGATAGTCTTCGCGGAGACGACATTGCTCGGCGAGATGAGGATCGCCCCGACCGAGCCGATTTTCGGCGTACTCACGTAGAAGGCGCCGTTCCTCGATTCGCCCATCGACGAAATCGTCGAGTCTGCCGTGGTGATGACGATGTCGATGTTTTCGGCATTCTTGAGATACGACTCCTCGGGACAAAGAGCAATGACGTAGTCTACCTTTTGATCGGTGAAGTACTTCACCTTCTCATCGATAAGGATCCTCGAATACTCGCGGGTGACCGAGAAGATGCCGTAGCGCTTGCCGCCGCGCTTCAGAATCGTTCCCTCTTCATAGGCGGAGGGATCGGCCGTATGAAGCGAGATGACGTTTGCGCCCTTGTCTTGGTAGAGCGCATCGACATCGGAGAGGGCGACCGGCTCCTTCTCCTTTTTGTGCCCCGCGAGCGGTGCAGCGGAGCTCACCTGGGAATCTAAGGCTCCATCAGGGGAAGCAGTTGCAAAAACACCTTCTCCGGCAGCGCTTTCCCCTACGACGCCTTCGGACGCGGAGCCTTCCGCAGCAGCAGGTTCCGACGCAGTAGAGACTCCTTGGCCGACAGAACCGTTATCTTGCGTGCTTATGCTCGTTGGGGAAACTGAATTTACACTCGAGCCACCCTGAGAAGAAGCAACCTGTTTGTCGGAAGACGAAGCAGAGGAAGATGCCTGGCTGTTTTTCGAAGAGGAAGCAGAGGCTTGAGTGCCGTCGGAAGAGGACGAAGAGGAAGCGGGGGCTTGACCATCCCCCGCCTTCGAGTCCCCGGGAAGCGATTCGGCATCCCCCGCATTCTTTGAGTTAGCGGAGCCGTTGGCAGCTGATGCCGCAGAAGCAGGCGATTGCGCGACGCTTTCTTCCTCTTCGATGGTTCCCTCGTAGACGATGGCGGTATAGCCTTCCATGTTACCGAACGCATCGTCGATGTTCGAGGCGGTGACGTTCCATGAATGGCCAGCAAACACGTAACCGAACAGGATGCACCCCGTCCCAATAGCAAGGATGAGGAACACGATGAGCGCGATTTTCTCTCGGGATGTCTTTTCCATAGCAGCGTCCATTATAGGCAAACGAGCATGAGCTGCCAGCCCCCATCTCCCGAAGACAGACAATCTCGACGCTCTACCGTTCTAACGGAGGCGAGCAAGCGCACCCCATCAGGCACAATTCGCAAACAAGGCATTAGGAGGCATGGACATGCGAGCTTCTCGAATCAGCTTGCGCCCCTCGAGAGCTTCACTTTCCGCGTCGCCACGCGCTCCGTAAGCGCAGGGGTATGGGAGACGAGCAGCATGCCGGCACCTTCCCGCTCGGCATAGTCCAGCAGCACGCGCCAGATATGCGCTTGCGTGACCGCATCCAGCATCGTGGAAACTTCGTCGCAGATGAGGTAGCGCGGACGCGTGGCAAGCGCACGGGCTATGCAGAAGCGCTGCAGCTCGCCGCCGGAGAGCTCATGTGGGTAGCGCTGCATCCACTCATCGCGAATCCCCAGGTTGCCGAGGAGTTCTTGCGGCACGTCGCCCGCCTCCGCCAGCGTTTTGCGCATGCGCAGGCGCGAATCGACCGCCTGCTCGGGATGCTGCTGGATCAGCTGCACCGGGCATACTCCGCGACGCGGAAGTGGCCGACCATCGAGCAGCACCTCGCCAGCCTGCGGACGCTCGAACCCAGCGAGCACGCGGCACAGCGTGGTCTTGCCAAACCCCGAGGGAGCCTGAAGCGCCACGCGCTCGCCGGGCTCGACTTGCAGGCTGAACTCGCTGTACAGGGGTTTTGCGCCGGGGTAACCGAACGTGATGTCTCGAGCCTCTAGCACGAGCGACCCCCCTTGCCAACCGATGCGCTGCCGCGGCCTTGCTCGTCCATGCTCGCCGTAGCCGCGAAATCGTGCTCGGGAAGGGCATGCCACAGCGCGCGGGTGAACGGGTCGCGCAGAAGCGCGGGGTCGGCGAAGTTCGCGACCGCCGTCTCTTCCACCACGGTGCCATCCTTGAACACGGCAACGCGATCGGCAACGCGCAGCGCGAGCTCGATATCGTGCGTGATCAGCAGCACGCCGTTGCCCTCGTTGGCGAAGGAGCGGAAGTCGTCCAGCGCTCGGACCGCAAGGTCGAGGTCGAGCCCAGGCGTTGGCTCGTCGGCCACGATTACCCGCGGGTCGTCCATGAGCGCGCAGCAGAGCAGCACGCGGCGCGCCATGCCGCCAGAAAGCTCATGAGGGTAAAGACGCGCAACCTCGGGACCGAGCCCATAGCGCTCGAACAGCTGCTCGCGGCGCGCTTTGCGCTCGGCCTTCGACAGCGCGTTCGCGAAGCCTTCGACCTGTTTCCCCACGCGCATCATGGGGTCCAAATGGCTCACGCTCTGCGGCACGAGAGACAGTCCGTGCCCGCGCAGCGCACGCAAGCCTTCCGCATCCATGCGCTCGCCGTCGAACCAGATGCGCCCCGTCACCGTGGAGTTAGGCTCGAACAATCCCAGCACCGCATCGGCGAGAAGCGTCTTGCCCGAGCCCGATGCGCCCACCACAGCCACGATCTCGCCCGCGTGGACGGCGATACTCAACCCGTGGAGCACCTGGACATCGCGCTGCTTCGCCTGGAAGTACGGCGCATCCTCGTCGTACATGCAAAAGCTCACGTTCAAATCCTCGACCTGCAAAAGGTGGTGCCCGCCGTCATGGTGCGACGTCGCCGCATGTGTGTGATGATGGTGCAGCTGCGCATCCTTGTGCGCGGTTTGCTCGTGAGCGATCGCGGCAGCCTTGTTCGCCGAAGCCGCTTGCGCAGCCGCGCCGTCGTTTGCCTTCTCCAACATCTTTCCCACCTATTTCTGCGCCGTATGCGGGTCAACGAGCTTTCGCAAACCCTGACCAGCCACATCGAAGAGCAGCACCGTCGCCATGAGCGCCAAACCCGGGAACACGGCAAGCCACCAGGCACCCGTCGATAGGTAGCTCATCGACTCACTCAAGATCACGCCGATTGCCGGCTGCTCGGGCGGCAATCCGAAGCCGAGGAACGTGATTGCCGCCTCATGAAGGATGGCGTGCGGAAAGAGCAGAATAAGCCCCACCACGAACTGCGGCAACACGTAGGGCACCATATGGTGCAACGCGATGCGCGCCGGGCTTTGCCCCAACTTGCGCGCAACTTCGACGAACTTCGATTCGCGGCATTGCAGCACCTCGGCACGAACGACGCGCGCAAGGCTCGGCCAATGCGTCACGGCAACGCCGATGGTCACGCCCCAGAAGCCCTTCCCGATTGCATAGGAGATGAGCACCAGAAGCACGATGTGGGGAACGCCCATCATGAGGTCGATCAGCCAGCTGATCACGGCATCGGCGCGTTTTCCGCCAAGCGCGGCAGCACACCCGAGCACGAGTGCGATAACCGACGAGACGGTGGCCGCCAGCAAGCCCACCAGCACGCTTGTGGACAGGCCCGCAAGCGTGCGCGAAAGCATGTCGCGACCCATCCAGTCGGTGCCGAAGGGGTGGGCAAGCGAGGGCGCCAGATTCTTCGCGGTGAAGTCCGTGGCTGCCGCCTGACCGTAAAGCGCAAGCCCCGACGCCACCACAATGGCGAGCGCGCAGGCGGCCGCGATGCACGCGACGAGCGTGGTTGCCCGATTGCCGCACGAACGCTGCACGGGAGTATGGAGAACCTCTTCCATCAAGCCCTCCCCTCGCCGACGCGCATGCGCGGATCGAGCACGCCATAGAGAATATTAGCCAGCAGGTTGCCGCCGAACACGAGTGCGGCACTCACGAGCGCGATGCCCGCGAGAAGCGCCACGTCGCCGCCCAACCCTGCGGTCACAGCCGCCTGCCCCAGGCCGGGATAAGAAAACACCTGCTCTACCAGCACCGACCCGCCAAAGATCTCAGAGATGAACGCACACTGCAGCGTGACGGCCGGCAGCGCGACATTGCGCAAGCCGTGGTGCACGATCACACTCAGCTCCGACTCGCCGCGTGCGCGTGCGAAGCGCACGTAGTCGCTTTCCAGTACATCAACCACCTTCTCGCGCGTATGGAGCGCGATGTTGGCCACGCCCGTCACCGAGAGCGTGAGCGCAGGAAGCACCAGGTGATGCACGGCATCGGCCAACGTCACGTCCGCCGCCGACACACCGATGGGCACGGAGAACCCGATGGGGAACCAGCCTAGCTGCACGGCGAACACCATCAAGATGAGCAAGCCGAGCCAGAACGTGGGAGTCGAAGCCAAAAGAAAGCAATAGCTGCGGACCACCCGGTCGAGCGCACCGCCGCGACGAGCGCCCGCCGCGACACCGAGCGCGAACCCCAACGCGCCGCTGAGCAACCACGCGATGCCCATGAGCGCCAACGAGTTGGCGGCTCGGTGCGCAATGACCTCGGACACCGGCGCATTGAATCTGAGCGATGTTCCCATGTCGCCCTGCAGAAGGGCACCTGCCCAGTTGGCAAAGCGCTCCCAAAACGGCACGTCGCCGCCCCAGTAGCTCGCCAGCTGAGCGCGTTTGGCCTCCGACATGTTCACATACGCGGCCTGCCCCACGTTCGCCTGCACGGGGTCGATCGGCGACATGCTCACTAGCGCGAACACCACCAACCCCACGGCAAGCATCAGCAATGCGAACCGCACGATATGTCGAGCAAGATATTTCGTCATGCGAAGCTGCGCCTACCAGCTCCACTTGTCGACGTTGTTCACGATCGACCAGCCATGTCCATGCGGATGCGGCTTCTGGTCGGCGACCTTCAAGCCATCGGCCACGAAATACAGGTGGTCGACGTTGGCGAACCACACCCACGTGGCAGCGCCTTGCGGAGCCACGCCGTTCTCGCCGTCCCACATGGCAAGCTTCCACTCGTCATACGAGTCGGCGATCACAGGGTTGGCCAGCGCGGCGTTCAGATGCGCGTCCACCGCCGCGTTCTCGTAGCACGCGTAGTTGCCATTGCCCGTCGAGTAGTTCAGGTTGTAGATCTCGATCGGGCTGTTCGAGCCCCAGCCCCACACGACGGGGTCGCTGAACTGGTGCCGGTAGATGTCGTCCCAGCTTGCACCCTTCGGCGACACCTTGATACCGAGCTCGCCCATCTGGTTGGCAAACTCCATGGCGATGGCCTGGCGCACCGAGTCGGACGCCGAGTAGTACAGATCGAACGCTGCCGGCACGCCGTCCTTCATGCGAACGCCGTCGGGCCCGAGCGCCCAGCCCGCCTCGTCGAGCAACGCCTTGGCGCGGGAGATATCCTGCTCGCATCGCATATCGTCAGATGACCAGGGCATATTGTCGCTCACGCTGTACGCGACCTCGCCATAGCCGTTCAAAACGTTGTCGATAAGCGTCTGACGATTCACGCCATAGTTGATGGCGCGGCGCAACGAGAGGTCCTGCGTGACGTCGTTGCCTGCGGGATACTCCTCGCCCGTCTGCTTCTTCGTAGCGCCCGCTGCAATGGTGGGAAGGGAGATTCCGCGCGAGTCTACCGATGTGCAGTTCAGCAGGTCGTAGCCCGCCGGCTGCTGGTCGGCGTAGGTGGCCACCGTGTAGGCGACGTCCACCTGGCCGGAGCGAGCCGCCGCAAGGCTTGCGTCCTCTTCCATGAACACCACCACGACGCGATCGATTTTCGGGGCATCGCCGTAGTAGTCGGGATTGGCCTTCAGGATAACCTGCTGTCCGTGATCCCATTGCTCCAGCATGTAGCGGCCGCTGCCAATCGGGTTGGTGCCGTAATCGCTGCCGTGTCCACCATCGGGAACGATGCCGATAACGGCCAACGTGTACAGGAACGCGTTGAAGGGCTTGTTCAAATGGACTTCACACGTTTCGTCGTCTACGGCGACCGCCTTGTCCACCATAGTCAGATCGCACTCGCTGGCCTCGCTGTTCGCAACGCCGTTGATCGTGTAGGCCACATCATGCGCCGTGAGCGCCTTGCCGTTGGTGAACTTCGCGTCCGTGCGAATGGTGAACGTCCACGTGAGGCCGTCGTCGCTGCAGGAATACGCCGTCGCGAGGTCGTTTTCGAAGCCCATATCGGCCGTCGTGGTCAGAAGCGTGGACTGGATAAGCGGCTCATGCACATGCTCGCCGCAGCCCCAGGAGACGAACGGATCGAAGCCAGCGGCGGGCTCGCTGCTCGCGGGCATGGAGACCGTAACCTGCGATGCGTGTCCCTCGCTCTTCGAAGTGGCGCCCTTATCCGAGCTGCCCGAGCCCGAATCGCTTGCGCACGCGCTCAACACACCGCCGAAGCCCACCGCAGCCGCGCTCACGCCTGCCGCCTGCAAAAACGTTCGCCTTGAGAAGCTTTTCATCGAGATGTCCTTTCATCGGCCAAGCAGAACGCGCAGCTGATGCGTTTTCGGCGCACCTGCTTAGTGTTACGGGATACAAATCTGTAACACACTATAACAGACAGAACAGTATTCAGTGTTACGAAGAGAGAAATCGTAACTCCATTATGTGAACGGTCTCGATATTGAGGCGCACGGCAAGAAATCCCGCAGGCGGAATGGAAGATGCACGCTCCTCGGGTTATTTGAAGATCGGTTTCGCGGCCTTCCCCGAAAGCTCAACCTTGGGTGTTTGCGCGGACTTATCGGAGGGCTCCGAATCAGCCGCTTGCGCGTCCCCGCTCGAAAGATCCATCTCGCGAGGCGCCTCCTCCTCGCGCTGCGTCACGAGCAGCACCATGATCACGATGAGCGCGCAGCCGGCGATGTCGAAAGGAGTGATGGGCGTTCCGAGCCAGAGTGTGGAGAACGCCATCGCCGCAACCGGCTCGATACAGCCGACAAGCCCCGCGCGCATGGGGCCCGCAAGTTTCACACCCTGCAAGAACAGCAGGTAGGCGAAGAACGTGCCGATGATCACCAGCGCCGCCATGGCGGCGACGATGCCGGGGGTCACTTCGACGTGCATGTTCCACGGCTGCACGACAGCGTTCGCGATGATCGCCGCCATCGTCATGGAGACCGTCGTGGTGACAACGCTCCCCCATCGCTCAAGCAAGCGCACCGGCATCATCGTGTAGAAGACGAGCGCACACGCAGATGCCGCGCCCCACATGAGCGCCTCGGCGGGAATGGCGAGCATGCCGAGGTTTCCCTTCGTCGCGATGCAGATTGTGCCGACGATGGCCAAAACGACGCCTAAAAGCTCGCGGCGCATCGGGGCGCGGCGAGCTTTTAGGCAGGTGATGAGCATGATGAGGATGAGGCCGCATCGCTCGAACACGGTCGCGGTGCCCGCATTGCTGACAGAGATACACCCCTGGTAGCACACCTGGACAAGCAGCACGCCGAAAATGGAGAACGCGAGAAGGCGTCCCAGCTCGCGGGGCTGTTTGAGCAGGCAAAGGAGCTGCTCGCGATGCGTTGCCGCGCAAAAGACCAGGTAGAGCAACGAGGCGAACACAAGGCGCACGCATACGTTCCACGCTAAGGGAACGCCGTAGATATCCATGAGCAGCTGCGCGCACGTGCCGGAAAAGCCCCAGCATATGGCGCCGCCCGCCGTGAGCAGAACGCCCTTCGCGACCGAACTACCCCGCATGATCGCCCAGCATCTTCTTGAGGAACTTTCCGGTAAAGCTACCTTCCACCTGCGCTACCTCTTCAGGCGTACCAGTGGCGATGATCGTTCCGCCCCGCTCGCCTCCCTCAGGGCCCAAGTCGACGATATGGTCGGCGGACTTGATGACGTCGAGATTGTGTTCGATGACGAGCACCGTGTTGCCGGCGTCAACCAGGCGCTGCAGCACGACGAGCAGCTGGCGCACGTCTTCGAAGTGCAAGCCCGTCGTCGGCTCATCGAGAATATAGAACGTCTTTCCCGTGGAGCGCTTCTGAAGCTCGCTTGCAAGCTTGACGCGCTGGGCTTCGCCGCCCGAAAGGGTCGTTGCCGCCTGACCGAGACGAATGTAGCCGAGCCCCACGTCGAACAGCGTCTGGAGCTTACGCTTAATGCCGGGGATGTGCTCGAAGAACGCAAGCGCATCCTCGACCGTCATGTCGAGGACCTCGGCGATGTTCTTCCCACGATAGGTGACCTGGAGCGTCTCGCGGTTGTAACGCTTCCCCCCGCAAACCTCGCAGGGAACGTACACGTCGGGAAGAAAGTGCATCTCGATTTTAATCTGGCCGTCGCCTTTGCAGGCCTCGCAGCGGCCGCCGCTCACGTTGAAGCTGAAGCGACCTGGGGCATATCCGCGCGCCTTCGCCTCCTGCGTCGAGGAGAACAGGGCGCGAATGTCATCCCACAGCCCGATATAGGTGGCAGGGTTGCTGCGCGGGGTTCGACCGATAGGGCTTTGGTCGATGTTGATGACCTTGTCGATCGACTCGAGCCCGGTGATCTTGCGGTACGCGCCCGTGCGCCGGTGCGCATGGTTCACGCGGTTGGCCAGGGCAGGCACGAGCGTATCGGTGATAAGCGAGCTTTTGCCCGAGCCAGATACGCCGGTGATCACGGTGAACGTGCCAATGGGCACCTCAAGCGTGACGTTTTTCAGGTTGTTCTCCGAAGCACCCGTCATCTTGATGGACCCGCGCTTGGGATGGCGGCGGGTCTGGGGCACCTCGATTTTACGACGGCCCGACAGATAATCCGCCGTGAGCGAGCGCTTCGCCTTCATAATCTGAGCGGGAGTTCCCGCCGCGACCACTTCCCCGCCGCGCTCGCCCGCGCCCGGCCCCATGTCGACCACAAAGTCGGCACTGCGGATGGTGTCCTCGTCGTGCTCGACCACGACGACGGTGTTGCCGAGGTCGCGCAGGTGCTCCAACGTGGCGATAAGCCGCTCGTTGTCGCGCTGATGCAAGCCGATCGAGGGTTCGTCCAAGATATAAAGCACGCCCATAAGCCCCGCGCCGATCTGCGTGGCGAGGCGGATGCGCTGGGCCTCGCCGCCCGACAACGTGGCGGTGGCGCGCTCGAGCGTCAGGTAGTCGAGTCCCACGTCCACGAGGAACTTCAGTCGCGCCTTGATCTCCTTCACGATGGGCCCCGCAATGCACTCGGCCTGACCCGAGAACGAAAGGCCGCTGAAGAACGCGTAGGAATCGGCGGCTGACATCTCCGTCACATCGTGGATGGACTTGCCGCCCACGGTGACGGCGAGAATTTCGGGCTTCAAGCGCTTACCGTGGCAGGTCTGGCAGGGCACCGTCGCGAAATACTGCTCGAGGCGCTCGCGCTGCGTGTCGGTCTGCGCCTCCTGGTAGCGGCGCATAACCGCAGCGAGCACACCTTCCCACTCGATGTCCCAGTACGTCTCGCGGCCGTCGACCGTGACGTAGTCGACGCGCACCTTCTCCTTGCCGAGGCCCGACATGATGGCCTTCTGCGCGCGGCGCGGCATATCCTCCCACGGCGTGGACGAGTCGACGCCCATGTGCGCCGCTACCGCCTTGATGACCTGCGGATAGTAGTTCCCCGTACGAAACGGCGCGATGACGCCCTCGTCGAGGGAAAGCGACGGGTCGGGCACCACGAGCGAGGGGTCGACCTCGTCGCGGCTACCGATGCCCAAGCAGTCGGGGCAGGCGCCGTACGGTGCGTTGAAGGAGAAGTCGCGCGGCTGAAGCTCGTCCATGGAATGACCATGTTCGGGACAGGCGAGCGCGAGCGAGAAGAGGTGTTCCCCTTCGCCGAGCCCACCCGTAGCGCCGCTTGATGTACCACCCGCCTCGCCCTGGGGCTTGCCGTCGGGGCCGAGCACCTGGACAAGCACGCGCCCCTCGGCGAGCTTCGTCGCGTTCTCCACCGACTCGGCGATGCGGGTCGTGGCGGATTTCTTCAGCACGACGCGGTCGACGACAACGTCGATGAAGTGCTTAATCTTCTTGTTCAAGGTGATGGGCTCGCCCGTGAGCTTCACGATTTCGCCATCGATGCGCACGCGGGAGAAGCCCTCCTTCGCAAGGTCGGCAAAGAGCTTCGTGAACTCGCCCTTGCGGCCCGTGACTACAGGCGCCATGATGATCGCGCGAGTGCTTTCATCGGCGGCGAGCGCGAGGATATCGTCGGTCACCTGGTCGGTCGTCTGCTTCTTGATGACGCGCCCGCACTCCGGGCAGTGAGGGATGCCCACGCGCGCGAACAGAAGGCGCAGGTAATCGTAGATTTCGGTCGTGGTGCCCACGGTGGAGCGCGGGTTTCTCGAGGTGGTCTTCTGGTCGATGGAGACCGCCGGGGACAAGCCGTCGATGCTGTCGAGGTCAGGCTTGCTCATCTGGCCCAGGAACATGCGTGCATAACTCGACAGGCTTTCCACATAGCGTCGCTGACCCTCGGCGTACATGGTGTCGAAGGCAAGGCTTGACTTGCCCGAGCCCGAAAGACCGGTTATGACGACCAGCTTGTCGCGCGGGATTTCCAAATCGACGTTTTTGAGGTTATGCTCGCGAGCGCCCTTGATGACGATCGAGTTTTGTCCCATGTTCCCTCATCTTCCAAAGATACCTGTGTAGCCGAACGATTGTATCGCAGCGCCCGTGAGGCCATCAATGAGAAAACATCTGTTCGCTAAAACGGCACAGGATGTTCGACGGGTGGAACGCAGTTGCGCCACTCTCGACGAGATGAAGCTGCCCCATCCTAGACGGGACGCGGCTGCGCCGCCCTCGGCAAGCCACCCAAGCCTTGCAGGCATGTGAGGGGCCCAAAGCCCGCTTCCCCGATGGAGTTCCCTTGATGCCGTATCTATTTGCTACACTGTTAGCCATGGAAGACACACCGAAAACCAGAAAACGGCGAGAGCGCGAGAAACGGACGGTTTCCCAGATGATCGCGCTGTATTGCACCGCGAACCACAAAGATGAGCCGCGTGAGGCCCGTGCAGTATGCGGGAAGCCCCTGTGCGCCACATGCGCCGAGCTCGATGCGTACTGCGCGAAGCGCACGGAGCGCTGTTTGAAGATGCATGAGAAGAAGGATTGCAACTCGTGCCCCATCCACTGCTACGCGCCTGCGAAGCGCGAGGCGATTCGCGCCGTCATGCGCTTCTCAGGCCCGCGCATGCTCTTCGCCCACCCCGTAGCCGCTCTTCGACACCTCCTGGGAAAATGACTGACTAGCGAGGAAGCGCCTGGTCATGTACCATCTTTAGCCGCTCCACCGACAGGTGCGTATACACCTGCGTGGTGGAAAGCTGAGCATGCCCGAGCATTTCCTGGACGCTGCGCACGTCGGCGCCGCCGTTGAGAAGGTCGGTCGCAAAGGTATGGCGCATATCGTGCGGCGATAGGGAGTCGTCAAGCCCTGCCTCGCGCACCGTCGCCTTGAACATCTTGCGCATCGCATCGGTCTTCATCTGGTTGCCGCGCGTCGATACGAAGAAGTACGGGCATTCCTTGCCGTCGAGCAGCTTCGGGCGCGCCACGAGCGCATATCGCCTGAGGGAGTCCACGGCCAGATCGTGCAAGGGGACGATGCGCTCCTTCGAGCCCTTGCCGAACAGGCGCGCCTGCTTCTCGTCGAAGTCGATATTAACAGCAAGCAGGCCCGACGTCTCGGAGATGCGCGCGCCGCACGCATAGAGGAATTCGAGTATCGCCTGGTCGCGCATATCGGTAAGCGACTGCTCGCGGGGGCGCCCCTTCAAATCGCGCGAGGCGTGGACTGACAGCAGCCGTGCCATATCGCGCGGGCGAAGAACCTGCGGAAGGTGCTTTCCGCTCTTCGGCCCGATGAGCGCGCTCGCCGGATTGGCGTCAACGCGTCCTGTCACGTTCAGCCAGCTGAAAAACGTGCGCAGCGCCGAAAGGCGGCGGTTGACCGTCCTGCGCGAATAGCGCGCCGCATCGAGCTGCGCCAGATAGCGCCGCAGGTCCCGATGGCTTGCATGGAGCGCATCGAGCTTCTCGCGATAAGCCCACCGACCGTAGTCCCCTAAGTCGGTCCGATAGGCGCGAACGGTGTTACCCGAGGCGTTTCGCTCTGCAACGAGCGCATCGCAGAAGTCATCGATGGCGCATGAGACCGCGACGTCAATCCGCTGTTCCTCAGCGACAGCCTCATCACCCGCCACGGAGGAAGATCGCTTGTTTTCCGCAGCCATGAGCTAACGCTCGCCCCCTTCTTCCGAAGGCAGGAGCCCGCGCTGGCGTAGCTGGCCGCAATAGCCTGCAAGCGCCTCGGACCCGCGGCGTGCGTAGGCCGCATAGCGCTCGCGCTTGTTGCGGATTCGCTCGTCAAGCGGGCGCATAATGCCGAAATTGACGTGCATCGGCTGATACCCCGTCGTCTGAGGGTCGGTCGCGTAGCCCATGAGCGCGCCGAACGCCGTATCCTCGGAAAGAGGAAGCGGCTTCTCGCCCGAAAGCTCGGCCACGACGGCGAGCGACGCATGGAGCCCCGAGCGAATGGCCTCGCAATAGCCTTCCGTGCCGGCGAGCTGTCCCGCCACATGGACGGGAACGCCCCACCGCGCCTCGATCTCCGGGCGAAACCTCAGGTTGGAATCGAGAAGCGAAGGCGCGTTGATGAAGGTGTTGCGGTGCATGACCCCATAGCGCGCGAACTCGGCGCTCTCGAGCCCCGGGATCATGCGGAACACACGCCGCTGCTCGGGAAACGTGAGGTTCGTCTGGAAGCCGACAAGGTTGTAGCTTTCGCAATGGGCGTCCTCGGCGCGCAGCTGGAGCGCTGCCCAAGGCCTGCGACCCGTACGCGGGTCGGTAAGCCCCACGGGCTTCAAGGCCCCGAAACGGGGCGCGTCGATTCCCGTGCGGGCGATCTCCTCGATCGGCTGGCACGCCTGAAAGAGGTCCTTCGACTCGAACTCGCGCTTGATCACGCGCTCAGCCTCCACCAATTCCTGAGCGAAAGCCTCGTATTCCTCCTTGCTGAACGGGGCGTTCAGGTAATCGCCCGCGCCCTCCTCGTAGCGACTTTGGGAGAAGAGCTTCTCGCGATCGAGGGACTCCGCCATGACGACGGGCGCCGCAGCGTCGAAGAAGGCTAGGTTGTCAGCACCTGTTGCTTCGCACAGCGACTGGGCCAGATCGCCCTCGGTCAAAGGACCGGTGGCGACGATGAGCGCGTCGACGCCCACCGCCTCCTCATCGAGACTCACCGCAAGACGGTGAGAGATTTCGATGAGGGGATGGGCGCAAAGGCGCGCCGTCACCTCGCTCGAAAACGCGTCGCGGTCGACGGCGAGCGCGCCGCCCGCGGCAACTCGATTGCGCATCGCGGCGTCGATGAGATGAGACCCAAGCGCGAAGAGCTCCGCTTTGAGCATTCCCGCAGCACTGTCGGGGTTGGCGCTCTTAAGCGAGTTCGAGCACACGAGCTCCGCGGCGTTACCGGTTTTATGCACGGCGGTGCCCACCTCGGGGCGCATCTCGACAAGCTCCACGCGAATGCCGCGATCGGCGAGCTGGAGCGCCGCCTCGCTGCCCGCGAGCCCTGCGCCCAAAATGCGCACCACACGTTGACTGTCGCCCATCGATTCCTCCTCGAAAGCAAAAGGCAGCGGGCGAAAGACCCGGCCTCTCAGTGCAAAAGAGCGGGCACGGCGCCCGCGTCGTGAGATTATACCAGAGGGCGCACCACCGGCCCGAAGCGCCCGTCGGGATACCGCTGCACCTCCCCTTCCTGCTCGAGCTTCGCCAAGCGTAGCATGAGCCAGACCCACGGGTCATCGCCTGCAGGCACGCACTCTTTCGCGATGTCGCGAAGCTTTTCCATCCCCAAAGGCTCGGCCCGAAGCGCCGCGACGAGGGGGTCGGCAGCCTGACGGCCCGCCAAAGCGCCATCCCCTGGGCCCTCGGCCGGGAAGGTCTCCTGCCGCAAGCATCCGTATATGCTGAAAAGGGCATCGAGAAACGTATCGTCGTCGATGATGGGCACCGCCCCTTGCGAAATCAGGCGATTTGCCCCGCGGGAGGACGCCGATGTTATCGACCCAGGTACGGCGAGAACCTCGCTTCCTGCCGCGAGCGCCTCGTCTGCGGTGGAGAAGGTGCCCGAAGGTAGCCCCGCCTCGACGATGAGCGTTGCCGCAGAGAGGCTTGCTATGAGGCGGTTCCTCGCGCGAAAGGCATACGGCACCGGCGGGAACGTCCAGTCGCGCTCGGAGACGACAGCGCCCCCTCCATCGATGATCGACTGGAAGAGCGCGGCATTTTCCGCCGGGTAGATACGGTCGCAGCCGCCGCCGAGAAACGCCACCGTCGGCGCGCCTTCGGCAATCGCCGCGCGATGGGCCTCGGAATCGCACCCGCGCGCGCCGCCCGATACGATGACAAGGCCCCGTGCGGCGGCGAGCGTCGAGAAGCGCCGCGCGCATCCGCGCCCGTAGGGTGTCGCCTTGCGGGCGCCCACAACTGAGAGCGAGGGCATCCGCAAGACCGTGACATTGCCGATCACGTACAGGCGATCGGGGGGAGAACCGCACCGCAAAAAGCGCTCGGGGTAGTCTTCACTCCCCCGCTCGACGACCGATTTAGGCCCAGAGAGCACCGCGGTCTGCGCAGCCGTCGCGCTCATACGCCCACCCCTTCCCTCACCCGAAAACTGAGCGCCTCGCACAAATGCTTCATCAGCACTTCGTGGGACTCTTCCATATCGGCAATGGTGCGCGCAACGGAGAGGGTGCGCATGATGGCGCGGCCGCTCATGTTGTGGGCTTTCGCGGACTGCTCGAAGAACTCGCGGCTCGACTCGGAAAGGTGGCAATCGCGCACCAAGTCGGCCGGCCGTCTTGGTCCCGACGCGGCCTCATTGGGAGAAACGGATGCCGACACGCGAGCCCCCGCGTCATGCAGCGACCTCCACCGCGCGAACTCCCTCGCTTTCAACACCCCTTCCCGTAGCGTCTCCGACGACGTTCCCGACCCCGTCGCGATTACGTCGCCCGGGGGAATCCTCTGAACATCGAGATGCAAATCGATTCGATCCATAAGCGGACCCCCTATGCGTCCTTGGTAGTTCTTCACCTGGGTGAGCGTGCACGTGCATGCGGTCTCCTCGTCCCCCAAATGACCGCACGGGCAAGGGTTCGAGGCCGCGACCAGCATGAACCGCGCGGGGAACGTGACCGTGCCGTCGGCACGGGTAAGCCTAACCTCCCCTGTTTCCATCGGCTGGCGTATGCCCTGCAGAACCGAGCTCTTGAATTCGGATAGCTCGTCGAGGAAGAGCACGCCGTTGTGCGCAAGTGTTATCTCGCCCGGGCGAATCGGGGACCCTCCCCCGACCAGCCCCGCAAGCGATGCCGAGTGGTGGGGCTTGCGAAACGGCCGCACCCCCGACAGGATCGCTGCAATCGATTCCCCCGCCACCGAGTGGATAAGAGCAGTTTCAAGCGCTTCTTCCTGCGAGAGGGGTGGCAAAAGCGAGGGCAGCCGCGAGGCAAGCATGGTTTTGCCCGACCCAGGAGGCCCCATCATGAGCACCCCATGCCTTCCCGCAGCTGCTATCTGCAGGGCGCGCTTGGCAACCTCATGCCCTGCGACGTCGCGAAAATCGAGATCGCACACAGTGCTTTCAGGAACAAGGGGCGAGAGCAAGGGCAAGTCGGTTGCCGCGCGCATCCCGCCGAGAAATCGCAGGCCGTACTGGGCGAGCCCATCGACGCTCACCGTTTCGCCGTCCTCGGCGCACACAAGCGAGCAACCCCTCTTTTTAGCGCACAACGCGAAGGCAAGCGAGCCCGCCACGCCGCGCACGAAGCCCTCGAGCGAAAGCTCCCCGACGAACAGGCGGTTCTCGATGCAGGCACGATCGATTTGCCCCGTTGCGGCCAAAAGTGCAACGGCGATGGGTAGATCGAGGCCCGAGCCAGTCTTTCTCAGGGAGCTTGGCGCGAGGTTGACGACGATTTTGTCGCTCGGCATCTGGAACCCGCTCGACCGAAGGGCGGCCCGCACGCGCTCACGCGCCTCTTGGACCGAAGCGTCGCCCATGCCCACGATAGAGAAGCCTGGAAGCCCGTTTGACACCGCAACCTCGACGTCGACGGGTATCGCCTCGACCCCGCGCAGCGTCGCGCCGAGCACCGTGCATCGACCGTACATTACCAACCAACCCCGAACGCGTCGATATGGTGGCGAATGAATGCGCGATCGGGTCCGATAAGGGTGAGCGCGACAACGTCGAAGCGGACCGGCACGTCGGTTACCTCGGAATGCTCGAGGTACAGGCAGGCGATCTTCTCGTATCGCGCGCGCTTCTCCTTGGTGACCGCCTCCCCAGGAAGGCCGTTTGCAGCGCTCGTCCTGGTTTTCACCTCCACGAACACGATGGTGTCCCCATCGAAGGCGATGATGTCCGCCTCCCCAGCGATGCAGGTCCAATTGCGCTCGACGATGTCGTAGCCACGCCTCACGAGGTAGCGTGCGGCCGCCTCCTCGCCCTTGCGGCCGAGGTCTTTGTTGTGCATGTTCTTCTTGCTCGATGAGCCCTTTTTGGACTTGCGCTGCTTCGGGGCAGAATCCTCTTCGGGTACGCAAGCGACAGGTCGGTTCGTCATGATGGTGCTCCTTTCTCGGGGACGGAGCACCATCATAGAGACGCATTCTGCCAGAACATGCACAGGGTCCTTGCCGATTCCTTACGACTAAGGTGACAATTCACGGCAGAGAATGCCAAAGAAGGGAGCCGGATATACGTTGCAAATTCCCCGGGAAGGAGAAAAAACCAGGCGCAATATCGCCCGCAAATCGCAAAAACCTGGCAGGAACCTGGCAAGAATCAAGCAGCGATTCGCCTCACCGGCGTCGGAGGTCGCAGTCGTTCGCCAAAAGCGGCGAAAAACCTTACTAGAACAGCGTTTGCTGCGTGAACGCCGTGCAGAAGCTCTTGCGGTGAATGGGGCATAAGCCCACGCGCTCGATGGCGTCGATGTGGGCTTGACTTGCATACCCCTTGTTCTCGGCAAAGTGATACTCGGGATAGCTCTCCGCATAGCGGCACATGAGCGCATCCCTCTCGACTTTCGCCACAATGGAAGCCGCCGCGATCGACGCGCATTTTCCGTCGCCCTTCACGACATTAACCTCACGCGGATCGAGATGCAGCGGATTACCGTCGAGGAGTATGACATCGGGATGCACGCCCGTTTGCTCGATTGCCTTAACAGCGCTTGAGAACGCGAGCCTGAGCGACGCCGTCATGCCGTGGTCGTCGATGTAGGAAGGCTCGATGTAGTGCACGTCCCAGGCAAGCGCGACACGCTTCACCTCTGCCGCGATGCGCTCGCGATCGGAAGGCTTCACCTGCTTGGAGTCGTTCAAGCCCGCAATCTTCAAGTCCGCAGGCAAGACGACGGCGCCGACCGCCAAGGGCCCCGCAAGCGGGCCGCGGCCTACCTCGTCGAGCCCGACCACAACAGCATGGGGGTTCTCTCCGCACAGCGAGCGCTCGAAAGAGTACATCGAGGCCAAGCGTGCCTCCTCGTTGGCCTCGGCCTGAAGGCGCCTCTTCGCCACGGCGAGCGCGCTTCGAACGCCCTTGCGCTCGTCTGCTACAAGCGCGCGCTCGAGCACAGCAAACTCCTCCGCATCGGCCTCGGAAAGCCTCTTCTTTATCTCGGCGACCGTCACGCCCATGAGCGTCTCCTTCGAACTTCCGCGCCCCTGCGCACGCGCGCCGTGGCCACGATACAAGAAAAGGCCCCGAGGGGCCTTTTCGATGGATGCAAACGAAGTGTTCGTCTTAGCGGAACGACTTCTCCTTGATTTTCGCAGCCTTGCCAACCTTCTTGCGGAGGTAGTACAGCTTGGCGCGACGCACGTCGCCACGGCGGGTGATCTCAATCTTGTCGATCTTGGGGGAGTGAACCGGGAAGGTGCGCTCGACGCCCACGGAGAAGCTGATCTTGCGAACGGTGAAGGTCTCGCGGCAGGAAGCACCATGACGGCGGATGACGTCGCCCTGGAACACCTGGATACGCTCGCGGTTGCCTTCGACGATGCGGTAGTGGACCTTCACGTTGTCGCCCACTTTGAAATCAGGGATGTCCTGCTTGATTTGCTGCTGCTCGATAGCGCGAATGATGTCCATCTTCGTTTCCTTCTATGCTCTCTTTTGAAACCGTTTTTGTACATATCGGTGTAAAGACACAGTTGGACATTATACTGCGCACGTTAACCAAGCGCAATATCATTGCACTTGAAATTCGACGAGTTTCCGAGAGAGGTCCTGGACTGCTCTTCTTGACGAAGCGTCGTATACATCCCGGTCTTTACGTTGATACTTTTCGCTCTCGCTAAATGAGCGTGAGCAAGGCGTAGGATACCACACCTGCCACCGCACAGCCAAGAAGTGATTTCGTCCTCCACGCCACCATCACGACTACGGCGCTCGCAACCAGGGGCATGGCCGCGGGCCATATACCGGCAGCGAACATTCCAGGCGAGAGCAGGTCGTTCGCGACGAGCGCGGCAAAGGCCGCCGAGGGAATGAAGCCGAGCGCACGCTCAACGGCGTCGGGCAGCGAGCGCCCCTTCAGAAGAAAGAGCGGCAGCACGCGGCAGGCGAGCATCGTCACCATGCACGACCCCAAGACGATGAAGTACTCCTCCCACGTCATTCGCGCTCACCCCCCTTCTGGCCAGCGCCTTCCCTGCCAGCGCACGCCCCCTCGATGCGAGCCTCGAGCGCCGCGTTCTCGCGCGAGCGCGCAAGACGCACCTGGGACACGCACAAGGCGGCGACAACGCCCGCTACCGCGCCGAGAAGGATCGCGGGGCCGGTGAGCCCCACCAGCTTGAACACGTAGACGCCGAGCATCGCGACCGCGGCGGCAACCACGTTTTCCACATTCGCTTTCTGCGTGCACAGAAGGCAGATGAAGATTGAGGTCATGGCGAAGGAGGCGATCGCGAGCGGGATGCCGATGGCGTTGCCCACCAGCACGCCGACCGTGCACGAGAGCGTCCAGGAGGTGCACGAGAACAGGTTCACGAACAGGGCCCGACGCACCGACCAGCCCCCCTCCTCGAACTTGAGCGTGTTCACGCCGTAGCTCTCGTCGGTCACCGTGGCGGCGAAGAGGAACGCAAGGCGCTTGCGCACGCCGATGCAGTGGGGGGCGAACGCGGCCGAGTAGAGCATCTGGCGCGTGTTCACGAACGACACGCTCGCGATAATGGACGCGATAGGCGCGCCGGCGAGCCACATATTGGGAATCATGAACTGGCCCGCACCCGAGTAGAACAGCACGGACATGGCGAACACCTGCAGCGCATTGAGTCCGATGGAGTCGCACAGGATGCCGCACGGCACGCCGATGGCGACGTAGCCGAGCACGATGGGGAGCGCCGCGGTGAAGCTGGCTTGCAAATCGGTTTTTAGGTTGGTCATAGCTCTTTACACGTGAAGGGAATGGGGTTCGAACAGGTTCTGGAAGCGGGATTTCGCATAGCGGTCGGTCATGCCGGCGATGTAGTCGGTCGCAGCGCGCACGTCGTCGCCTTCCGAGATGGCGCGGTACTCGACGGGAATCTCGCCTGGGTTCTCGATGTAATAGGAGAAGAGCACATCGATGAGACGCATCGCCTTCGCCACTTCCTCCATAACGGCATCGCAGGTGTAGACGTTGTCGAAGAGAAACTCGCGCAGCTCGGCCATGGCGTCCCACACGCGCGGCGACAGGCGGATATCGTCTTCGGCAGCCGATGTGCGGACCGCGTCGACCACGAGCGTCTCGATGCGCGAGGAGTGGTCGCACCCGAGCACCTCGTGCGTCGAGGGGGGAAGGTCTCCCTCGCGGAGGATGCCCGCGCGGATGGCATCATCGATGTCGTGGTTCACATACGCGATGCGATCGGCCACGGCGACGATGCGCCCCTCGAGGGTTTCGGCGCGAACGGGCCCCGTATGGCAGAGTATCCCGTCACGCACCTCGGGCATGAGGTTCAAACCTCGCCCACCGTTCTCGATCGTCTCGACCACGCGAAGGCTTTGCTCGTTGTGGCGGTACAGGGCGGCGGCCTCGGGACTTTCGGGGTCCACGCCGCGAACGCGGGCGATTGCACGGCACAGCGCGTCCTCGCCCGTGTGGCCGAAAGGCGTGTGCCCCAGGTCATGGCCGAGCGAGATGGCCTCGGCAAGATCCTCGTTGAGGCCGAGCGCCCGCGCGATAGTGCGCGCTATCTGAGAAACCTCCAGAGTATGCGTGAGGCGCGTGCGGAAATGGTCGCCCTCCGCCGCAAGGAAGACCTGCGTTTTATGCGAAAGCCTCCGAAACGATTTCGTATGGAGGATCTTGTCGCGATCGCGCTGGAAGTCGTTTCGCAGGAAATCGGGATCGCTCGAGCGGTCGCGACCGTCGGACTCGTCGGAGAACGCCGCGTCCGGTGAAAGGAGCTCATGCTCGCGGAACTGCTGATCCCCCCTAGTGACGATGCGCATCATTGCTCCTGACCTCGATTTCCCAATTACCCGAAGTGTAGCAGAAGTCGGCGGCTATCCGACGCGCGCGGCAACCTCGCGGGCGGCATCTTGGGGCGGAAACACACCGAACTCGGTGATGATGCCGGAAATGAGCCCGGCGGGCGTCACGTCGAAGGCGGGGTTGTACACATCGACCCCGTCAATCGGCTGCGGCAGGACCTCGCTTGGATCGCGATCCTCGATGAGGATAGCCGAACCGTCGGGCAGGGAGACGTCAAACGTGCTCGCAGGCGCGGCAACGTAGAAGGGGATGCTGTGGTGGTGCGCGAGAACAGCAACCCCATAGGTACCTATCTTGTTGGCGACGTCTCCGTTCGCGGTGATTCGATCAGCTCCGACGACGACGAAATCGATCATTCCCTTACCCATAAGGCTTGCCGCCATGTTGTCGCAAATTACCGTCACAGGCACGCCCGCACGGGAAAGCTCCCAGCTCGTGAGTCGCGCACCCTGGCCCACCGGACGCGTCTCGTCGGCGAAGACGCGCTCGACCTTGCCCTGCTCGGCGGCGGCATACACCACGCCGAGCGCCGTACCGAAAAACACGGTGGCAAGGCTTCCCGCGTTGCAGTGCGTAAGGATGCGAGCGTGCTCGGGGACGAGAGCTGCCCCCGCGGCGCCGATTGCTCGGTTCACCTTCTCATCCTCTCGTTCGATGCGAAGCACCTCGTCGAAGAGGGAGTCGGCCACCTCGCCAGGTGCCGCCCCCTCCGCAACGAGACGCTTCGCAAGGGACTCCATGCGCGCAGTGGCCCACATGAGGTTCACCGCCGTCGGGCGCGCCACAGAAATCTCAGCGACAACGGGCCCAAGCGCCCCCAGGAAGCTCTCCCCCGCCTCGGAGCATCCGTGCAACACGGCACCACGAGCGCCCTCGTTCACCGCCCAAAGTGCCACGGCGGCAGCCCCTGCAGCACCGATGGCAGGGGCTCCGCGCACCGCGAGCGTCTTTATGGCATCTACGACGCAACGCCAACTGTCCGTCGAGCAAAAACATTCCTCACCAGGTAAAAGGCGCTCGTCAAGATAGGTGAGCTCCGCTCGCCCGTCCGCATCGCGCCCAAGGCGCACGCTGCGAGGAAGGCGGGTGAGGTCGATGGAAGATTGCACGAGAAGCCCCCGTCTCCTTAGAATTCCGCGTTGCCGACGGTGCGCGGATGCGGGATGACATCGCGGATGTTCTGGACGCCGGTAAGGTACATGACGAGGCGCTCGAAGCCCAGACCGAAGCCCGCATGACGGCAGGAACCGTAACGGCGCAGGTCGCAGTAGTACTTGTACTGCGCCGGATCCATCCCGAGCTCACCGATGCGGCGCTCGAGCACATCGAGGCGCTCCTCGCGCTGACTGCCGCCGATAATCTCACCGATGCCCGGCACGAGACAGTCAGCCGCAGCAACGGTCTTGCCGTCGTCGTTCAGCCTCATGTAGAACGCCTTAATCTCGACAGGATAATCCGTCACGAAGGTCGGGCGCTTGAAGTGCTCTTCAGTGAGGAAGCGCTCATGCTCGGTTTGCAGGTCGATTCCCCAGCTCACGGGGTATTCGAATGTGTGACCCTTCGCAACCGCATCCTCGAGGATGGATACAGCCTCAGTGTAGGTCACCCGCGCGAAATCGCTCGTCGCCACGTGCGTCAGACGCTCGATAAGTCCCTTGTCGACGAACTTGTTCAGCATCGCGAGCTCGTCGGGGCAGCGATCCATCACCTCGTTGATGACGTGCTTCAGCATGTCTTCCGCAAGGTTCATGTCGTCTTCAAGGTCGGCGAAGGCGATCTCGGGCTCGACCATCCAGAACTCGGCTGCGTGGCGCTTCGTGTTGGAGTTCTCCGCGCGAAACGTCGGCCCGAAGGTGTATACGTCGCCGAAGGCCATGGCGAAGTTTTCGGCATTGAGCTGGCCGGACACGGTAAGACTTGCCGGCTTGCCGAAGAAGTCGCGGCTCCAGTCAACCTCCCCCGCGTGAAGTTCCCCGCCCGACTCGGCAGCAGCTTTCTCGCTCACGCGCGGCACGTCTTCCATATCGAGCGCGGTCACGCGGAACATCTCGCCTGCCCCCTCGCAGTCGGACGCCGTGATGATCGGGGTGTTCACATAGACGAACCCGCGGTCCTGGAAAAAGCTGTGGATAGATGCGGCCGCGACGCTGCGGATGCGGAAAACGGCGCGAAACAAGTTCGTGCGCGGACGGAGATGCTGCTGGGTGCGCAGAAACTCGACCGTGGCGCGCTTCTTCTGCAGCGGGTAGTCCGGCGCGGAGATGCCTTCGACGGAAATGCTCTCAGCGGTAAGCTCGAATGGCTGCTGCGCCTCGGGCGTGAGCTTCAGCGTACCCTTGCAGATAAGGGCGGCGCTCACGTTCTGAGCTGCGATCTCGTCGTAGTTTTCCAGCGTTTCGCGGCTCATCACCACCTGGAGGTCGCGAAAGCAGCTTCCGTCGTTCAAGGTGACGAAGCCGAAGTTCTTCATATCGCGCACCGAGCGGACCCAACCCGCCACGGTGATTTCCTTGCCCCCGAACGCGTCGACGTCGGCGAACAGCTGGGCGATTTTCGTGCGTTGCATCATTCCCCTTCCCATGATATGCGCAAAGGGGCCGAGCGCGAAACGCCCGACCCCTGCAATGATGAACCTGTGGTCGTGCTACTCTTCTTCGAGCGCAGCCTGGGCCGCAGCGAGGCGAGCGACAGGCACGCGGTACGGCGAGCAGCTGACGTAATCGAGGCCGATCTTGTTGAACGTGTGGATGGAATCCGGGTCGCCACCGTGTTCGCCGCAGACGCCGCAGACCAGGTCGGGATTGCCCTCATGGCCGAGCTTGACGCCCATCTCCACGAGCTTGGCCACGCCCGGGTCAATCGTGGCGAACGGGTTGTACGGAAGCAGGTGCTCCTGCAGGTACTGCGGCACGAACTCGGCCTCGACGTCGTCGCGGCTGAAGCCGAACGTCGTCTGGGTGAGGTCGTTGGTGCCGAAGGAGAAGAAGTCTGCCTGCGTGGCGATCTCGTCGGCAGTGACGGCAGCGCGCGGCAGCTCGATCATGGTGCCGACCTCGATATCGAGCTCGACGCCCTCTTCGGCGGCCACTTCCGCGATGATCTTCTCGGCGACGGCGCGCAACTTCTCGAGCTCGGCGACGGTCGACACGAGCGGGATCATGATCTCGGGCTTCGGGTCGAGGCCTTCCTTCTTGAGCTTCGCGGTCGCAGTCGCGATGGCGCGAACCTGCATCTCGGGGAGGATCGGGTACACGATGCCGAGGCGGCAACCGCGCAGGCCCAGCATCGGGTTCTGCTCGGCGAAGCCGTCGATGCGTTCCATGAGCATGCGCTTCTCAGCGATAAGGGTCTTGTCCCCGCCAGTCGCCTCAAGGCGCGCGATTTCCACGTCGAGCGCGCGCGGGCTCTCGAGGAACTCGTGCAGCGGCGGATCGAGCAGGCGCACGATGACCGGCAGCCCGTCCATTTCCTTGAACATGCCGTAGAAGTCGCCGGTCTGGGCTTCGAAGAGCTCGCCGACTGCCTTCTCGCGCACGGCATCGTCGTCGTTCAAGATGAAGGTCTGGATGATCTGCTTGCGCTCGCCCAAGAACATGTGCTCGGTGCGGCACAGCCCGATGCCCGATGCGCCGAAGTCGCGGGAAAGCTTCGCGTCCTCGGGGTTGTCCGCATTCGCGCGGACGCCGAGCTTGCGGAACTCGTCGGCCCACTCAAGGATGGTGTCGAGGTCGCCGGTGAGCTCGGGCATTACCAAATCGACCGCACCCAAAACGACGATGCCGGAGGTACCGTCGAGCGAGATCATGTCGCCCTCTTTGATGACGACGTCGGTGCCTGCGACCGTCGCCTGCTTCTTCTCGGCGTCGATCTTCAGGGCCTCCACGCCGCACACGCACGGGGCGCCCATACCGCGGGCGATGACGGCGGCATGCGAGGTCTTGCCGCCATGGGAGGTGAGGATGCCCTCGGCGGCGATCATGCCGGCGAGGTCGTCGGGGTTGGTCTCCCAGCGGACGAGCACGCACTTGCGGCCGGCTTCAGCGGCAGCGACGGCGTCGGCGGAGGAGAACACGGCTTCGCCCACTGCGGCACCGGGGCTCGCGTTCAGGCCGCGGGCGAGCACGTCGTAGTCGGCGTTCTTGTCGAACTGCGGATGAAGCAGCTGGTCGAGCTGGTCGGGAGCGACGCGACGGACAGCCTCCTTCTTGTCGATGAGGCCCTCCTTCTCCATGTCGATTGCGATATGAAGCGCGGCGGCGGCGGTGCGCTTGCCCACGCGGGTCTGCAGCATGAAGAGCTTGCCCTGCTCGATGGTGAACTCGATGTCCATCATGTCGTGGAAGTGGTTCTCCAGAAGCACGAAGATTTCCTCGAGCTCACGGCCCGCTTCCTCGAGGCCTTCCACATGCTTGAGCTCGGCGATGGGGCTCGTGTTGCGGATGCCCGCGACGACGTCTTCGCCCTGGGCGTTTACCAGGTAGTCACCGTAGAATTCCTTCGCACCGTTGGCCGGGTTGCGCGTGAACGCGACGCCCGTGGCCGACGTGTTGCCCTTGTTGCCGAAGACCATGCACTGCACGTTGACGGCGGTGCCCAGGTCGTCGGAGATCTTGTTCTTCTTGCGGTAGAGGACCGCACGGGGGTTGTTCCAACTGCCGAACACAGCCTCGATGGCAAGCTTGAGCTGCACCATCGGGTCCTGCGGGAACTGCACGGAGCCGTCGACGACAAGCGCCGGGTATTCCTCGCCCGAGACGTTCTCGGTGAAGATGCCCTTGAACTCCGCGACGAGCTCTTGCAAGTCTTCCGCGGTAAGGTCGGTGTCGGACTTCACGCCGCGCACCGCCTTCATAGCGTTGATGGCGTTCTCGAACAGGTCGCCGTCGAGCCCCATGACGACGTTCGAGAACATCTGGATGAAGCGGCGATAGGAGTCCCACGCGAAGCGGGGGTTCTCGGTCTGCTTGATGAGGCCGTTGATGGACTCGTCGTTCAGGCCGAGGTTCAAGACCGTGTCCATCATGCCGGGCATCGACATGGGAGCACCGGAACGGACGGAGACGAGCAACGGATCTTCCGCATCGCCGATCTTCTTTCCGATACGGTTCTCAAGATCGAGACGATACTCGTGGATCGTGTCGAGAACGCCTTCCGGCCATACGTTGCCGGCATTGGCGTACTCCATGCACGTCTGACAGGAAATCGTGAATCCCGGAGGAACGGGAAGGCCGATGTTGGCCATCTCGGCGAGGTTCGCGCCCTTGCCGCCGAGCGTCGCCTTCATGGTGGTGTTGCCCTCGGTTACGTTGTTTCCCTGAGCGTCTTTGCCAAACGCATAGACGCGCTTCACTGGTTCGGTCACCTTGTTCTCCTTACAAGCTCCGGTTACCTTTTTACCCATGACGTCGGAAAACGTGACTTGCAAAGAAACATTTCGCGCACATTTTCCTAACGTTTCGAGCACTAGTCAACTATACCAGTAGGTGCGGGGTGCAGACGCTCGTAGTAGCGCAATATCTCTTGAGCGGTCTCCTCGACGGCACGGTTTTCAGTGTGAACGACGATAGCACCGAGCCTGCGCATGAGCGCACGCGCCGACTCGAGGTCCTCGTAGACATAGGTGGGGTCGGCGTAGCTGCTCGCGACGCCCACGGCATTGCCGAGCCTGCGAGCGCGGATGCCAACGAGCACCTCGGGCGTCGTCATGAGGCCGAACAGGTGCGTCGGATCGACGTCGTAAATCTCGCGAGGAGGCTCGGTGTGGGGGTCGAGCGGAACGTTCGCCACCTTGTAGCCCTGCTGGGACAGATAAATCGACGTCGGCGTCTTCGACGAGCGCGACACGCCGAGCAAAACGATGTCGGCCTGCGTGAGGTCTTGGGGGTTTCTGCCATCGTCGTGAGCGATGGTGAACTCGATTGCCTCGATGCGGCGGAAGTAATGCTGGTCGGCCACATGAAGACCACCGGGCTTCGAGGACGGCTCGAGGCCCGAAAGGTCTGAAATGGCGTCGATGACCTGGGTCATCAGGTCGATTGCGATGATGTCGGGCTCGGAGGCTGCGAACTCGGCCAAGCGAGTGCGCAGCTCCTTGTCGACGATGGTGTAGCAGACGAGGATTCGAGGAGATCCCTTAAGCTCGCGATGAAGCTGCATGTGGTCCTCGAGGAAGCGCTTCACCTCGTCGAACTTGCGAACCTTCGGCAGTACCTCGATGCAGGGGTTCGTCACCCCAAACTGCGCAGCTGCGGCACGGGCCAAGGACTGCGCCGTCAACCCCACAGAGTCGCTGACAACGTGAATCGTCGGCAGGGGCGTCAAATTCGTATGCACAACGAAATCCATCTCTCGCCTGGCTTTTTCTATTGATGTGGACTACTTTTGGGCCTTCTTCGCCATCAACCCGAAATCGGCGACGTCGGTGAACACGCCGACGAAGCGGTTGAGCAGGCGCAGGCGGTTCTCGCGCAGCGACGCGTTCTCGTCCATGACCATGACGTCCTCGAAGAAGACGTCGATCGGCTCTTTGAGGGCCGCAAGGGCACTGCAGGCGGCATCGAAGTCCTTGCAAGCGAGCGCGGATGAGACCTTGCCCTCCCCTTCCTCGCATGCACGAAGGAGCGCGAGCTCAGAGTCGCCGAGAATCGAGGTGTCGACCTCGCAGCCCAACGCGGCGTCCGCAAGATTATGGGCGCGCGTGAAGGCGCCCGCGAGAGCCTCGTAGGTCTCGGGCTGCTCGGCACGGGCCGCATCGAGCGCGCAGGCGCGGGCGAAGAACTCGGCAGGGTCGATGACGCCCACAGCCGAAACGGCCTCGATGGAGTCGAGGAGGATGCCTTCGTCCTTCGCGATAGACTTCAGGCGCCCTGCGAAGAACTGCTCGACCTTTTCAGCCACAACGGCGCGATCGAATTCAAGGCCCTGCTCAGCGTAAGCGTCAAGCGACGCGGCGATGAGGTCTTTCAGGCCGACCGCGGACATCGTGCGCAGCATGGCGATGATGCCGATGGCGGCGCGGCGCACCGCGTAGGGGTCGGAAGAGCCCGTCGGGGGCTCGTCGATGGCGAAGATGCCACAGCAGGTGTCGAGCTTGTCGGCGATAGCGACGCACTTGCCGCAGATGCCGGAGGGAAGATCGTCACCTGCGAAGCGCGGACGATAGTGCTCGCGGATCGCGGCGCAAACCTCGGGGGCCTCACCTGCGGCCTCGGCGTAATAGCCGCCCATGACGCCTTGCTGGTTGGTGAACTCGACGACTGCCTGCGAGACAAGGTCTGCCTTGGCCAGGTGCGCGGCGCGCACGGCGTTCGCGACGCCTGCCTCATCCTCGCCGGCTGCGGCAGCGGCCGCGCCCGCGAGCTTCTCCATGCGCTGGACCTTCTGCAAGGTGGTGCCAAGCTTCTCCTGGAACGTGACGATGCCGAGGCGCTCGACGAACTCCTCCATCGGGCGCTTCAAGTCCTCGTCGAAGAAGAACTTCGCGTCGTCGAGGCGCGGGCGCACGACGCGCTCGTTGCCGGAGACGACGGTATCGGAGACCTTCGGGTCGGCGTTCGAGACGATCACGAACTCACGGGTAAGCTTGCCCTCGGCGTCGAAAATCGGGAAATAGCGCTGGTTGGAGAGCATGGACTCGCAGATAATCTCCTGCGGCACGCGGAGGAACTCCTCGTCGAAGGTGCCGACAAGCACGGTCGGCCACTCGCAGAGGTTCACGACCTCGTCGAAGATGCGGGCGGGCGTGTCCACGTGGCTGCCGGGGCGCTCGGCCTCGATTGCGGCGATACCCTCGCGAATGGCGGCCTCGCGGGCCTCGGCGCCAAGCACGTAGGAATCCTTGAGCACCTGCTCGTAGGCGGCAGGCTCGGCAACGGCATGCTCGCCAGGCGCCAGAACGCGATGGCCGCGGGTAGTGTTGCCGCTCGTCACGTCGGCGTAGGTAACGGGCACGACCTCGGAGCCGAGGAGCGAGCAGATCCAGCGAATCGGGCGCACGAAGGTCTCGTGCTCGGAGCCCCAGCGCTGGGAGCGGTAGTTCGGCCACTCGATGGCGGCGATGACGTCGTGGCCGAGCGCCGACAGGATCGGCATTGCGGGCTCAGAGGGAACGTTTCTCTCGGCGAAGACGTACTCGTTGCCGTCCTCGTCCACCTTGCGGGTGAGCTCGGAGGCGTCGATACCGCACTTGCGGGCGAAGCCGGCAGCAGCCTTGGTGGGGTTGCCGTCTGCATCGAAGGCGATCTGGGCCTTGGGGCCGCGTTTGACCTCATGGACAGCCTCGGTAGCGCAGGCCACGTCGGACACGATCGCGGCAAGGCGGCGCGGCGAGGAGACGACGCGCACATCGCCATGCGCCAAACCAGCCTCGTCGAGCATCTTCACGACGAGCTTCGGAAGCTGCTTGGAAGCGTTGATCAGCGGCGCCGAGGGCATCTCCTCGGTGCCGATCTCGAGCAGGAAATCCAGAGTATCTGCCATTTAGGCCACCTCGCCCTTCGTGGAATACGTGTCTTTCTTGCCAGCAACCTCGGCGAGATAGCTCTCGCAGCAGGCCTTGGCGACGGCGCGGACGCGCAGGATGTAGTTGGCGCGCTCGGTCGCCGAGATAGCGCCGCGTGCGTCGAGGATGTTGAACGCGTGGCTGCACTTCATGACGCAATCGTAGGCCGGCAGCGGCAGCTTGCGCTCGAGGCAGGAATGGCACTCGGCCTCGTACTCGTCGAACTTGCGGCGCATCAGCTCGACGTCGGCGACCTCGAAGTTGTAGGTCGAGAACTCGTACTCGTTCTCATGGAAGACGTCGCCGTAGGTCATGGGCGTGCCGTCGGGCAGGTAGGACCACACGAGGTCGTAGACGGAGTCGACGCCCTGCACGTACATGGCGATACGCTCAAGGCCGTAGGTGATCTCGACGGGGACCGGGTCAACCTCGATGCCGCCGACCTGCTGGAAGTACGTGTACTGCGTGACCTCCATACCGTCCATCCACACTTCCCAGCCAAGGCCCCAGGCGCCGAGCGTCGGGCTTTCCCAGTCGTCCTCGACGAAGCGCACGTCGTGCTCGGCGGGATCGAGGCCGATGGCTTTGAGCGAGCCCAGGTAGAGCTCTTGGGAATCGACCGGGCAAGGCTTCAAGATGACCTGGAACTGGTAGTAGTGCTGCATGCGGTTGGGGTTCTCACCGTAGCGGCCGTCGGCCGGGCGGCGGCACGGCTGCGGATAGCAGGTGCGCCAGGCGTTGGGCCCGAGGCTGCGCAGCGTAGTGGCGGTGTGGAACGTGCCCGCGCCCACCTCGCTGTCGTAGGGCTGCATGACGACGCTGCCCTGCTTCGCCCAGTAGTGCTGCAGGTTCATGATAATGTCCTGGAACGTCAGCTTGTCGGCCGCAGGGCCGGCGGATGTCTCTGCCATGACTCTCCTTCTCATATCGATGCGCGGGACGCCGAGCGCCCGGTTCTCCACCTTTAAGACAGCACCCCGATATGCGGAATCGGCCAGTAGGTGAACACCGCATGACCGGTCACGCTCGAGGCGTCGATTGCGCCGAAATAGCGCGAATCCTGCGAATTGGTTCGATTGTCGCCCATGACCCAAAGGTAGCCCTCGGGCACGGTATAGGGATAACTTATGGAAACGGCCGTCTTCTCGAACGGCTCGGAAACCTTGTTCTCGGTGTAGGGCTCGTCGAGCACGACGCCGTCGACGACGACCTTACCGTTTTGCAGGTCGACCGTCTGGCCGCCGGTCGCGATGACGCGCTTGATCAGCGTGCGGTTGGAGACAAGCGGATCGGCGAACGTGACGATGTCCCCTTTTTGGGGCTCGCTCGTGTAATAGGAAAGCTTCTCCGAGAAGATGAGGTCGCCCACTTCGATGGTGTCCTCCATCGAACCCGAGGGAATCTCATAGGCGCCGAACACGAAGGTGTTCAACAGGCGCGAGAGGCCGAACACGACGAGTACCATGATGACGATGCTCAACAGGCTGCGGGCCACCTTCGAGCCCTGGCGTTCGGCATGCTGACCGGAAAACATGAAGCGCGATATCCTTTCGATACGGGAGGCAGTACCACCCGTGATTCAAGTCGTGAATTCGAATGATAGCGCTTCGCGCGAGACGTTAGCCCTCTTCGCCCAATCTTTGCAGAAAATCCCTGTCAGCGGGTGAAAGCTCCACGTCGGCAAGCAAGTCGGGGCGCAGGCGGGCAGTACGCAGCAGGCTCTGCTCGCGGCGCCATTTCGCCACCTTCCCGTGGTCTCCCGAGAGAAGCACGTCGGGAACCCGCATTCCGCGGAACTCGGCAGGACGCGTGTACTGGGGATACTCCAAAAGGCCATCGGAGAAGCTTTCGGTGATTGCCCCGTCCTCGGCACCGAGCACGCCGGGGAGCTTGCGGACCACGGCGTCGATCACGACCATCGAGGCGAGCTCGCCACTCGTGAGCACGTAGTCCCCAAGCGATATGACGCGGTCCGCCAGCGTATAGGCGCGCTCGTCGATGCCTTCGTAGTGCCCGCAAATAAACAGGAGGCGCTCCTCTTTGGCAAGTTCGAGCGCGGTTTCGTCGCAGAAGCGCTCGCCCTGCGGCGCAAGGAAGATGGTGCAGGGTTTGGGGCAGTCCGACTGCGGCGCGGCGGGCTGATCGGGTGGCGCCCAGTCGCTCGGCAGTCCTGCTCGCGCGGAAGTGCCAGAGGGCACTTCCGGCTCGTGCGGAACTCGCTTTGTGGACGCCGCCCAATCCGCCCGTTCCGGGCAGGAACCGAAATCGCGTCCCTCTCCGCTTGAGCAAATCTCGTCATACGCCTCGAAAAGCGGCTCGCACTTCATAACGAGTCCCGCACCTCCGCCATAGGGGTCATCATCGGTCGTACGATGGCGGTCATGCGTCCAATCGCGCAGGTCATACGCATGAAAGTCGAGAATCCCCTTCTCTTGGGCGATGCGCATCATCGACGAGTTCATCACCGAGTCGTACATGCACGGAAACGTTGACAGGGTCTCGATGATCATCCGATATCCTCCTTGAAATGAAAAATGGGCGCCCAGGACAGACCCTGAACGCCCATCTCGCGGGATTACGTTGCTACAAGCTCAAAAGGCCCGCCGGCACATCGACGTCGATGCGCTCGCGCTCCTCGTCGATTCCCACCAAAAACTCGTCCACGAGCGGAATGAGCAGAGGCGATTGCCCGTCTGCACGATCCACGACGAGAAGGCTCTGCCCAGGATTGTCCTCCACACGCAGAAGCGTCCCCAGAAGGCCCGTCTGCGCATCATGGACTTCCCACCCGGACACGCCATCGGAATGCGCTGCCGCGATAGCCTGCGCAAGTTCGGGAAGTTCCTCGCGACGAACGAGCACGTGGCATCCGCAAAGCGCCTTCGCTGTGTCGATGTCGTCCACGCCTTCGAACCACACGACGGCGGAGGTATCGTCCTGCGGACGGATTTCCTCAACGATCGCGCGGCGAGGCATATCGAGCACGGGCGGCACGAACGCCACCTCCATGCCCTCCTCGAGCAAAAAAGGAAGGCCCGACGCGCTTCGCACGACGAGCCCCCCATCTAGATTCTTCGCAGTCGCCAACCAGGCAACATCAGCCCAGGTGCGCACTATTCGACAAGCTCCACATCAACGGGGATGTCGGCACGAGAAGCCGCCGCGCGTGCAAGCGTGCGGATAGCCTTGATGACGCGACCTTGACGGCCAATAATCTTGCCAGCGTCCTCTTCGTTCACGCGAATCTCCACGAGAATCGAGCCCTCTTCGGTTTCGCTTCCCTGGATATTGAGATCTTCCTCGTTGTCGACGAGGGGGCGAACAATCGCGTCAACCAAGCCGACGAGATCTTCCGTCTGCTCGGACATGTCTTCTACGCTTCCTTGCGAGCGGTTTCAAGAAGACGAGCGACCGTATCGGTCGGCTGTGCGCCGTTGGCGATCCACTTGTCAACCTTCTCGAGGTCGAACTTGATCATGGAAGGATCGACGCACGGATTGTAGCGGCCGACCTCTTCGATGAACTTGCCGTCACGCGGAGCGCGAGCATCGGCAACGACGATACGATAGTACGGACGCTTCTTAGCGCCGTGACGAGCCAGGCGAATTTTGACTGCCATGAAGTTGAACTCCTTTTACCTTACATCTTTCGATTTCCGCGAAGCTTCAACTTCGGGAAAAACAGCGATTGCTAATATTACTCAGAATTGAAGGAAATGGCAAGCGAGAACGCATGATGCCCACACAAACGGACGAAAGAGGCCTATGCAAGGCTTGCACCGAGCTCGCGAGCCTTCTCAAGACCGGGGTTTCCAGCGATGGCGCCCTTCTCGAAAACGGCGTTCACAACGACCTCGCCAATGCTTTCCTGATGCGTGTATGCGTTCGAGCGCTTATAGGTGTCGAGCAGCGAGTCCGCCGCCGTGATGTCCTTGTCCTCGAGGCAGAGGAGCAGGCCGACGCGCGGGATGTTGAACGATTTCGCAATGCCGCAGAACATGCGGTCCTGGAAGGCTTTCAGCTGAGCGGGGTATGTGAAGCAGTAGAGCGGTGTGGCGTACACGAGCACGTCTGCCCAGTGAAGGTCGGGGTAGAACTGCTGCATGTCGTCTTGCTGAACGCATGCACCTTCATGAGAGAAACAGTAGTTGCACCCAAGGCAGCCCGCGATCTTCGCGCGCCCGGCGTCAATGCGCCGCACCTCGCAGCCCGCCGACTTCGCTCCCTCGATGAACGCCTCAGCGAGCGTGTCGGAGTTGCCGCCGACGCGCGGGCTTCCCGTCACTACCAGCACCTTGCAAGACATAACCGTCCCCTCTCTCTCGTGATGTGCCCGGCAGCAGGCCTCTCTTCCTGCCGCCCAGGCACGAACCTGCACTTCCCCGCTTCTCATGCGGCGAGTTCCTTCGGGTGGCCCTTACCAAGCTTGCACGCCCCCGCATGCCTTCGCGGCGATTGAGCTCTTTGATTGCAAGCTCGAGCAGCGTGGCGCCACCCCTGCTCGATTACTTGTCGCCCTGTTCGAGCATCGCCTGCACCTTTTTGATGTCGGCCATGCTCATGCCGCCCGGCATACCTGGGATACGGCGGCGACGCTTGCCCTTCTTGCCCTTCTTGCCGGAAAGCTCATCGACCGAGGGCATCATCTTCTTCATCATCTTCTTGGTCTCGTTGAACTGCTTCATGAGCTGGTTCACCTCGGTGACCGACACTCCGGCGCCCGCGGCGATGCGCGCACGGCGGCTGCCGTTCAGAAGGCCGGGCTTCTCGCGCTCGGCCTTCGTCATGGAGTTAATGATAACCTCCATATGATCGAGCGCGCCCTCATCGACCTGCCCCGATCCAAGTGCCTTGTCACCGCCGGGGAGCGCGCTCACGAGCTTGCGCACGCCGCCCATCTTGCGGATTTGGCGATTCATGTCGACGAAGTCGTTCAGCGTGAGCTGCGATTTCGCGAGGCGCTTCGCCGTTTCGGCCTCTTCGGCCTCCTGCTGGACGCGCACGGCGCTCTCGATGAGGCTCACCATGTCACCCATGCCAAGGATGCGCTTGGCAATGCGGTCGGGATGGAATTCCTCGAGCGAATCAGGCTTTTCACCTGCGCTGATGAACTTGATGGGCTTTCCTGTGACCTGCTTGATGGAAAGCGCGCCGCCGCCACGGGCGTCGCCGTCCATCTTCGACATGATGACGCCGTCGAAGTCGACGCGCTCGGCAAACGCGGCCGCCACGTTCACGACGTCCTGGCCGGTCATCGCGTCGACAACCATAAGGATCTGGTCGGGCTTGACGGCGCGCTTGATGGCCTCAGCTTCCTCCATCATCTCGTCATCGACGTGCAAGCGGCCCGCCGTGTCGACGATGACGACGTCGCGCAGGTGGTCGATGGCGTCCTGCACGCCTTCCTTCGCGATGGCGACCGGGTCCTTCCCGTCGCCGCGATAGACGCGCACCCCCATCTCGTCGCCGAGCGTCTGGAGCTGATCGGCGGCAGCAGGACGGTACACGTCGCACGCGACAAGCAGGGGCGAGTGCTTTTCCTGCTTCAAACGATACGCGAGCTTGGCTGCGGCAGTCGTCTTGCCCGAGCCCTGCAGGCCGACGAGCATGATGACGTTGGGAATGCGGCTCGAGAGGACGAGCTTCGAGTCGGTGCGACCCAAAAGCTCGGTGAGCTCGTCGAGCACGATCTTCACGACGTTTTGCGCCGGAGTAAGCGACTCGAGCACCTCGGCGGTGAGGCAGCGCTCCTTGGTGCGAGCGCAGAACTGCTTCACGACTTTGAAGTTGACGTCAGCCTCGAGCAGCGCCAGGCGGATCTCGCGCATGGCGGAGTTGATATCTTCCTCGGTCAAGCGGCCTTTTCCGCGCAGGCCCGAGAATATGCCCTGCAATCGCTCGGAAAGACTTTCAAGCATGAATCCTCCAGTGTGGAATCGAAAAGTGCACAGTGCTTGGGATTATACGCCAGGTGGGGCGCATGGCGGAAAAGACCTCGGGTAGCGCGCGAAGACTGCACCGAAAACGTGGAATCGGACGGCGAGCTCGCGGGTCTTAAGCGAATGAGACAGGAGGTACCGTCAATAGTTTTGCGCACTTTTAGCTAGCCGTCAGCACGACTGCTCTTT
>OIXV01000050.1_pt1 | contig 110707 bp, 81 predicted proteins | sample 1587771 | NCBI WGS metagenome assembly OIXV01 (sample SAMEA3888893, study PRJEB22519) | human gut metagenome | biome: human gut; feature: human-associated habitat; material: faeces | place: Denmark | collected 2010
GACTAAAACCATGAGTTTGCTAAGAGCAAGCTCTCAGCAAGCCCACGATTTTAATTGTTGGTTATTGACAATATTGCTCCTTTTATACCTTCAGCTCATACGGGCTTCCGCTTCCTGCTCTTCCAAACAGTCTCGGATTTCTTTTGCTGGACAGTTCAAAGAGCAGTATTCCAGGTCGTTCAGCCGTATTTCATCGTCCGCTACTGTTGCGTGTTCACACTCAACACACGGATACCATGTGTCGAGAGAATCTAAGTTGTCCTGACAGTCAAGGCCAGGGACAAGGCCAAAGAAACCAGGCTGGCCTTTGCTGATAGGGGCACCGTCGCCGCGAATAGCAGCAATAGGGCAGCCTTCACAGGCTCCATTCAACTCGACCTTTTCGCCAAGTTTTGGGTGTTTACCTTTTCGGACGGACATGTTCTCCATCCAAGGAAACTTAGGCGGTTCGCAGCACGAAAAACAAATCGTGCCAAGAATTCTTTTGGTTTTATTTGTCATGTTTCTTCTCCTTAACTCAAATTGGCCAGAACTTTATCAAGAGGATAAAATTTCCCCGGAATGATTTTCGGACTGATGCTACTCGACGTCGTTCCAAATAACCATTCCCCTTCTTCTTCGTCAAACAGGTAGACGTAAAAACCACCCGTATGTTCTGCAAGAGCGTTGATTGTTCGATTGTCGCTTTCTGATACCTCTGGCGATAGCACACCAATATGACGCCATTCACCTCTATCCCGATGATACGCGACCGTGACATCTTCTGCACGGTTATCGAAGTTGTGAACAACGCCTTCAGGCGGTTCCACCCACTTGTGCAAAGAGGACAGGTCCCCAAGCATAATCAGCTGTTTGACCTTGTCAATGGTAAGATAGTGATTCGCCAGCGTTCTGCCGGCAAAATTCAAATCTCCATCCCAATGAAGATAAATCCAACGGATACATTCCGAAGACTTCTTAATTGCAATTGCTGCATGCGTAGACATTTTTGTATCTCCTTTTACCGTAATTTTAAGAGTAGTTTAGCCGCGCTCCACTACACAAACAATATGCGATGTCAACTTTTCACCAAACTTCCTAACAGCCTTGGCATATGCACCGTCGTTGGTCCAGGCCCAAATGAAGCCCAGGAATTCGGAGCAGCGCACATTAGGTGAATCACCCACATAAATTCCAAACTTCAGCATTTTTCGCTTCTCCTCTTTTGAGTTTTGACTTCTTTCTGCCGCGATTTACGGCCATAATCGATGCACTTGTTAAAGTGCTTGTACAGTTTTGTGATTATCACGTCCTTTCTGCCAAAGAAAATGCAGCCATCCAAAATAGATGGCCGCTGTAATAGCAGATTATCAGTTGTTGAGCATTTGGCTATTAAATATCTTTGACAGTTTTAATTATACTCACTTTGCGACATCCTGTTACAACAACAAAAAAATGCCCTCTTCCACCAATTGGTGAGAGAGGGCGTATATATGAATCAGAGGACCTGTTCCAGGCGATACGGTCTCAATTCGGGCACATCCGTCGTACGAGTCTGCTCGTCAACAATATTCCCATCCTTGATGACCGGCACTTTAAAGAATTTCTTGACGTTGTATTTCCGATACACGGTCGCACCGGATTCGAGCGTCATTGCCTCTGCTTTTTTGATTTTGGTCCCATCCTTGTGGAAAGACGTTTTGCAAGCTTCCCACTGGTCCCACAGATTTCGGTAAGTGACCCTATTGGTCACAGCATCTACTAACTGCCACATATAGTGCTTATCCTTTCTTACTTATATCGTATACACGAATTTCAGCGATGGTTATAAAGCCGTCGCCGAACGATTTCAACGAGACGCTCAGGCATCTTTTCCAGGTCATCGATACCGAGATAGTGGTCGCTACCAAATTCTTCAGCTACCCTTTCTTTATCGGTACCGATGCCGCATCCAATTACGCGGATGTTCTGCTTTTCAGCGTCTTCAATCAAACTTTCCGTCAATGCACCATCCTGGTCATCCTCGGCATATCCGTCCGTGATGACAAAAAGGAGTTTGGGTTCCTTTCTATCATTTTTGGACAGACGCCGAATGGCATAGTTCATCGCGGAGACTGTTGGTGTGCCGCCACGGGATTTCATGCCCGTGAGGCGGTATTTATCATTTCCGTCAACAACCTTTTCTTCTACATATGAGAAGACGTCAAGCATCGACTGGAAAGAAGAAGTATATCCCTGCACAGTAAGCGGCACATTCATATCCCGGCAAAACTGCTCAAGGACAATGCAGGTTTTCATTTCAGCGTCAGAAAGTTCCTGGGTTACAGACCCGCTTTCATCGACTAAAACGTAAACCCGGCAATTCATGTGCGGGGTCGGAAGTCGTTTCTGGGCAAATCCCTTCAATTCGTTGCGGCAATACTGCTTGGCCACAAATTTGCGGCCACTGTACTGCCATGGCATATACTCATCGTTCTCTTCTTCCTGCAAATGCTTTTTAAGCAAAGCAGCCATTCGCCGCGCAATTGCAACAGACCGATGAGCAAGTTCGTTGTAAACCTGCTTATTCGTATCCGCCACTTCTTCGGCGCGATGAATGCGAGGAATTGTAAACCCGGACCCTTGGCAAAGCTGACGTGCTTCGCTTTGAAGGTCGCGTTTGTGTTCCGACTCCATGTCAGCCTTTACAGACTGTGATGCGGCATTCTCAAGAGTGTTCTGAAGGTCTCGAACCGCAGCCGAATGGTCAAGCGGTGAGTCTCCTGCACCACCTTGTTTATCTCCGCCTTGCATAGATGAACCGCCAGCCTTTGTTTGCTTAAGGCCGGAATTCTGTGGTCTGGATGGGTCTGTAATGCTTTTCGAAGTATTACTACCCACCTGACCATTGGACCCGGACATGTCAGGGCCATCCGACGCCATACCAAGCTGATTTGCCATCTGCTGAAGCATCTGTTGAACTGCCTGGTTAGCTGACGAACTGCCACCTTGTTGGTTGTTTTGATTGTTATTCTTGCTACTTTGTCCTTTTCCATTTTTTTCTTCTTCATCATCGATTGCCTTATCAATGAGTGGAGAAATGAGAACCGCAAGCTGATTCTCAATATCGGCACGTTTGCGCGGGTCGCGTTCGACACGGCACTCGTCAATAAGGTCCATCCCGTTCCAGATATAATCTGTAAGAGAAGAATCATACTCTTCCAGTGGCTTCTCGCCCACCTTGAGTTTGGCAAATACTGCATACATGAGCCACTGGGTAAGGACTATCTTAAGTTTAGGACATCTCAGGTTATCCATGTCATTCAAAGAAGGACTTCTTTGCCACATAACCGAATTTACGAATCCAAGGTAACTACTGGCAAGTCCTGGGTAAAATGACGTCATTTCCTGTTCAATATACCCATCTTCAAGACGCCCAGCAATCATATCAAGAACATTCGCGAAAGTTTTTCGAAAATCCTCATTGTCCTTTAGTTTTTGCTGTAAGGCAATGCCTTCAACAGACAAATAGTTCTCGGGGTCATGTGGATAAAACCGGCCAAACTGTTTCATTTGATATATATGAGCACCATCTGTTGGAAAATCCGTAAACAAGCGGTGTCCAATCTCATGAACAATAAGGCCAATAACTATTTCGAACTTCTCATCAATAGATTCACACTCATTGACGAAGCTGCCAGCCCCATTTACACAAATGATAAACGAATCGGCATTGCTTGTGCATTGTGCTGTTCGAATTTTAGAATTCGGGTCAAATATCCTTTCGAACTTGAACCGATTCATTTCGGCTTCGAGAAGACCAGGTGCTATCTGAGCGCCCTGCAATCTCAAACTGTCATACACACCGGAAATAAGGTTTTGGATGTAATGGCGGACGAACTCTTCAAAAGCATTGCTCTCAAAGAACTTTCGCCAATCACCACGCATCTCATCGACCAAATCTTCGATGCGGCTATAAATATCCATTCTCATAGCCCAAATCCTTTCTGCCTAAAATCAGAACGTGAAATGGTTCTTGATTTTTTGGCGCAGCTCAGCTTGGCATTCGGGGTTATTGGTGCTCTTTGTAATGATGGTCGTCTCGGCAGCACGAATCGGGCTACCAATAGCCATACTTTTTGCGAGCCAGTCAGACAGAGCACGGAATCCGCAAACACCGTAGTAGTCGGCACTGATTTTCTGGAGTTCCGGGAGGATATTGACGAACTGGTCGATGGGAATATTCGCATTGACCGCTTCATCATACCCGGTATCCGCAATCAACATCGCTTTTGTCTCGGCCGGCTTCGGCGGAGCAATATTGAGAACCTCATTGTTGCGGTCCTGCCAGGTACGGTTCGGGTCGCGCACGCCTTCCAGTTCAACGCCGTCTTCAGAGAAGTTGCCGGCAAAGCACATGACGGAAAGCGGATGCCGATGAATCACTCGGCCGGTAGACAGCGTAAAGACGCGCTGCCGGTCCATCAAAGAGTTAAGAGCCGTGATAGCACCAGGATTCTTCGGAGCAGTTACCTCGTCATAGAAGATGAGGCAAGGCCGTTCCAGTTTAGGAATCAAGCCTTCTACAAACGTCAAGGCGTTCTTGTTCTCCCCTTTCAGATTCTTGGTAAACTCAACAATGCGGCGGGTCATAGCCTCCATGCAATCCTTCGCCGTTGCCGTATCATTCACCTTGCCGGTAATGGTCTCATAGGCCGTTACCGGGTCAAAAGCCATATCTTCGGGCGTCGGCATTTCTGCCAGCAGCTCCTCAAGACTCTTGTACTGATTCTTCCCCTTATTGTCGACATCAGGGGCATAATAGCCGCTGAAGAAGTCGCCAGACAGGTCATCGCGCAACACATCGCTGTAATACGGCAAACCGAGACCAGCAGCGATGATTTGAACGAACGTGCTCTTACCACCGCCCGGCTGGCCACGGAACAGATAATTGCAGAACGGATGCGGACCACCAAGAGAATTTTTGATAGTCTGTGCCACGTCAATGTGCTGTTCTGTAATGTTGTACCGGTCATCCAGATGGAGGATATGGGACCGCTCTTCAGACGTCAGCTCGCCCTCATCAATAACGCGATATGCGCCATTGAATTCGCTACCCTTCATTACTGCTTTAGCAGTGACGATAGCGGCTTTGATACCTGTGGCCGCATTCGTTCCCACGTTTTTGAACGTGATAAACTGTGCGCCGGTCTGTTCTGTCGGCATGTACACCGGAGCCTGGGCCTTAATGACCGTCAGACGCAGCAGATTCTTGTTCTCAAACGCCTGTGTGATTTCGTTGTCCTTGTCACGCATATAGGCATTATCGTAGAGAATCGCCACCTCTTTCTTGCGGTCATCATCAGTCTGTGCATTCTGGAGGCGATTCATCGCTTCGGCGAACTCCGCATCCTTCATGTAGTAAGGCATTGCGAGCAGGAACACCATTCGCAGCGGCAAATCGGCCTTGTCCGAAACCGGCGCGTCGTTTACGGAAGCATAGAGTTTTCCGTTCGTGGTGTTGAAGGCAACAGCACAATGCATACCATCAAAAGTGTCCTCCGCCATAGCGGCATTGGCGTTGCAGCCATAGGCCGCAGAGGCCGGGTTCACGAACAGCAAATCATTGATGGCAGACAGGAACTCCGGATGTACCGGGTTGCACATCAGCGGAATGCCAGGCATGCTGGGCCGCATCTGGCAGCCAGACGGCACTTTACCGGTCATCAGGTCGCCGTCAAACAACCATGCGGGAGAACGGCCCTGAGCATTTGCGATATCGTTGGCGTTCATCTGAAAAATAGACATAGTATTTTACTCCTCATTTTAAATTTATTTTGTGCGGCACATATACAGCGTACCATCCGCGTCCGTTTTGAGCTGCCAATCCATACTGTCAGCATTAAAAAGCTGAACGAGTGTCTTGCGATTGACGTTGGCAAGTGCTGTTCGGACTTCATCGAAATTCTCTATCCAAATCACATCTAATTGGCTTGCGGCCAACTCGGTCAAAAGGTCATTGAATACCTTCCATCCGGTTGTTGCATACCATTCGCGTTCCTTGGACGTAGACGCCGTCCTGGGCGTCGGTTTGTTTTTGGCCATAAGCATTCCTTCCGTTGAGAAAGAAAATGGGGATGAGGCCTTTGACCTCATCCCCAATATAATTTCTGGGTATTCGCGAGATTAGAACGGCAGGTCACCGTCATCGATGATTTCGCCGAAATCGGCATATTCATCGGGGACGGAATACTGCGCAGCTGCCTGAGCGGGCGCAGGATTGGCTGCCGGAGCAGGTGCTGCCTGAACAGGAGCCTGCTGAGGCGCAGCGTTGTTGGCGGCACCATTTCCAGCATTGTCAGGGCGGGAAGCGAACGAGACCGTGTTGGCTACAAAATCGTAGCTGGTCCGCTTGCTGCCGTCCTTGGCCGTATACTGGTTACTGCGCAGCGACCCCTGCATAAGAATCGGAGCGCCCTTCTTGAAATACTTGCCGATAAAGTCAGCAGTACCGTTCCAAGCGCTTACGTTGATGAAAGAAGTCTGTGCATCCTTCCATTCCCCGTTCGCATCCTTGTACCGGCGCGTGCTGCCGACCGAGAACGAAATGACGTTCTTCCCGGTTTGGGTCTGACGCATTTCGGGGTCTGCGGTAAAATTGCCGAACAGGATGCCGGCGTTGAAATTGCCATTGACTCCCGTCTGGATGGTTTCAGGCGAGACATGGAAAAACGAACGGCTGTTACCGTTCTTGTCCTTGTACGAGCCGCTTTCCACGCGGCCAGTAACCAGGACGGCAGCTCCCTTCACAAAGCGGTCACGGGTCTTTGCGATGAACTTCTCACTGACGCGAACAGGAATAAAATCCACCGCGTCCTTACCGCGATTTACCGCAAGGGTGAAATAGCAGGTGTTGCCATTCTGTCCCTGGACAGTCTGGATGTCAGCAGTCATATGACCACATACGACAAAATTGTTTACATAAGGCATAACAAATTCCTTTCTGCTGCATTTTGCAGCGATAAAATATGGAGCACTTTTCCAAGTGCTTTCTGACGCCTAAACAAGAACACCCTTACCGAAAGCAGCTAGTTCGGTTTATACGTATTTTCATTTCATTGACGGAAATTCCGTATTTCTTGCTTAGACATCATAGAGTATACTCACTTTGCGACATGCTCCCCCAAAAGCGCAAAGATAACAGATGAGAAAACAGTTTCTTCCTGGATTTAGCAGGGTACATATTTTCAAATTCCAGAAGAATTTTAAGGAGACGGTCATCTAAAAATTTAAGAGCATGCTTTCTGATATTATTGGGCACACCATAATACGCTTCGGCAACGGCACCAGTGATAGCTGCTAAGGTGTCACTGTCACCTCCAATCGAAATAGCATTGCGAATGGCATCCTCAAAACTAGTAGACTCAAAGAATGCTTCGAGTGCCTGAGGAACGGTATCTTGGCATGTTTCATTAAATTGGTAAGTATCGCGAATAGAATCCAGAGTGAAGTTAATCGGATAGTAGTTTTTCACGATACAATCCCGAATTGCCATCAAGCTGCTTCCAGTGCGAGCCATATAGACAGCAATGGTAGTAGCTTCTGCTCCCTTGAGTCCCTCTGGGTGATTGTGGGTTATCTCGGTAACTGCTTTTGATAGTGCTACGGCTTCCGCAATAGAGTTAGCTGCATAGCCACATCCGCTGACACGCATTGCCGCTCCATTTCCGTAACTGTTATATGGTTGCGGATTATTTGAATACATCCAACGGTGAAAGGAACCACCATAACCGCAATGTGGATAGGAACGGCCAATTCGCTGCATAGATTCAATAGTTACATTATTCAAGTCACTATAGTCCGGCTTACAATGCATTAAGGCCTCGCATACAGCTAGAGACATAACAGAATCATCGGTGAAGAAACACTTATGCGTAAGAAATTCAAAATCTTTCGCTCTATAATTATCAAATTCAAATCTGGAACCGACAATATCTCCAATAATTGCTCCAATCATCTGATTCCTTACCTTCTTTTTTAGTAGAATAGTTATACGCTTTAAAAATTTAGGCCAAGAATTTTCCTCCCTTTAGGGGGAGTTAATTATATTATATCCTTGCCTATTCGCTATCGCATCGAATAAGCAAACAAAAAAAGCCCCCACCCAGCAAAAACGCTGAGCGAGGGCAATAAATATATTAAGTTGTCGAATCCGTATTGTCTGTTGTGGAATCTTCGCCATCAGTTTCCGATTCGGTCGCCGGTTCGCCTGTGCCCTCTTCTTCGTCTGTAGCTGTCGTGTCAGGGGCACGGTCTGCAACGGTCACGATAATTTTGGAATCTTCGCTATCGTCCGTGATATCGATGAGTGTACCAGGTTCAATATTGCAGGATTGAATGCTGTAAGGCACCATCGACCCGTCATTTTCCTTCCACTGGACCTCATAGTTGGCAATGCCGAGGTCATCGAGTTCACGAACATTGTCAGGGCGAGACACATCAATATATTTGCCAACTAAATCTGGCATCGTGACGATTGGCTGACCTTCATAGCCATTTACAATGCTACCGGTAAAATCATCGTTTAGATACAAGTCTTCAAACGTATGGCTCGGATTCTCAACGCTCTTAATTGCGGATTCAAAATCCGTGAACAACAATACTTCCGGCATGAATTTCTGGCTTTGCCCGAATGTATCCGAAGCGTCATTGGGGCAGATATCGTTCATCGTAACCATTAGGAAGGAATTCGGGAACTCCTTAACAGTCGAGTTTTCCGTTGTGAGTTCCGTGTCATCCCGCTGTTCTGCCAGGTTGTCCTGGTCATTTAGTACATAATGATACAGGTCACACAGATACAGAATGCGAATCGAGTTGCTGTCATCGCCGTTTTCATAGAATGCCATGCTGTAATATTCGCAGTTTGTGATTCGCCAATACCCGGTCTCATAGCCAATCGTGACAGCATCGGGGCCGCCGTTGACTTCCCTGCCGGTCTGCCCATCATAGATTTTCTTGAGGACCCGATTTCCCTCGTTGGCAGTATAATCATCTGTTGGGTAATCCGCCAGGAATTCTTTTACAACCATATCGGACTGGCTGCGGCAGTAATTGATAAGCTCATCTTCAGGGTCCTGATATGGCGTCTGCTGCCATTCCTCGATTTTCAGGCGTTCCAATTCTGCATCAGTCGGAATCGGAGGCAGTTGCATCAAAACGCTTGTAACATACCGCATCTTGTAATCTGCAATGTATGCAGCGCGAATTTCTTCTTCTGTTTTTTCCTTGACCGGAATCTCCATTCCAGCCGAATCAGTTGCAACAGGCGAGGCTGTTGGAGCCGGTTCCTCTTGTTCTTCTACAGGCAGCACTGCAGAGCCACAGCCTGCCATTGTGGCGGCTACTGCCAAGGAAAGAAAAATACTCAATACCTTCCTGCACATACGAATCATCCCCCTGTAATTTTTGGTTTGCCGCGATATTTGACATCAATCTCCTCCTCCGTAGCCTCGCGGGGAGCCCGGCTCTTGGAGATAACATAGCAATTGCAGTTGAGTTTCGACCAGCCGGCATCGCCTTTATCTACCTGGTCGAAAACCTGGCACAGCATATACACCTTGACACCAGCCTTCGCAGCAGCCTCAAGGATATCGCGGCGGCCATTGAACAGGTCATACCGGCACTGGTCGTAGAACAGAAACACCATCTTGCAGTCATCTTGGTCAGTATCCAAGGTCATGCCATTGAACACGCCACTGTACGTATTGGCCAAGTCAATAGCGCGGCCGATTGCTTCGCCTGCATTCGAAAGCCGAGCAAAGAACAGATTCTTTTTATCTGCTCCAGCCTTGCGAACGATACGCTCAAATTCTTTCATGTGGCCAATGTACACAACAGTGTTGTTAGGGTCACTAGCCAAAGACGCAGCTTCGTTGCATGCCCAGATAGTTTTTCCGGCACCCGGCCGGCCTGCAAATACATTGATGTAGTTCTCCATAAAGAAATCGCGCTATTATGCGCTTCCTCCTTTTCACTAATTTGTTCTATACACAAAAGAGCGCCCGAAAAAGGCGCCCTGCTTGTCTGATGTCGAAATGTCATTTTTTATTTGGGTTGAATGGCAAGCCATAAAGGACGTCACCAATCGCAAAGTCATCGAACGGAGAAGTTTCCTCTTCTTTCTTGGGAGGTGGGGTCTGGCCTTCACCATTCTCATTATCGTCTTCCTCATCGTCGTCATAGACGACTCTGGAAGAATTTATGATGTTATCCATCGAAACTGGCGTCTTCTTTTTATGATGGTGGCGTTTCTTCTTTTTGACCGCTTGAGGCGCTGAAGCAACATTCTGATAAGTGGGTGCCTGATACGATGGGGTTGTCTTGGGTGCAGAAGTTGCGTAACGATATAGCATCCGTCCGACAATGGCCCATACAACGATACCGAGTATAGCCCTCATAACGAGCTCTAATGGCAGGAAGAAATAATACCCGATGGCATATAGAATGAGCCATGTGGCAAAGAACTTGCCAATTCCGGGGCGTTTAATTGTGCCGTCGTTCTGCACTTTCTTTCCATTCGGGCGCAACTTGTCATAATAAAACGCGATGGCTTCGTAAATGCCACTAATAAGACTTTTAACCATGGATAACACCACTTATCACAGATTCCAAATTTTTCTGGTAAACCCTGATTTTTCGCTGCCGCTCGGCTCCAGGATATCATCCACATGAGAGATATTGATTCCCTGTTGGATATCGATTTTATCGCGGTGACGGCGTTTGGCGCGAATGGCTTCAACTGAGTGGTCCCCCAGTCTATCACCAATACGATAACAAGCACGGCACATACCGCCCATATTCTTTGCGGCCGGACGTTTATGACACACGACACATAGTTTGTTTTCGTTAATGTTTCTTATGGTTGTGCGGTCACGAATTTTATGGTTCTGCAGAATAAAACGGCTACAAGTCGGGCAATACGGATATTCCGATTTCTTGTCACGGTCCAAATCACTACCGCAAATCAGACATTTATCATCTGGCATCCCGACTTCCATTGCGGCTTTGCGCAATTCGACGCACCGGACATAGACTGGACGCAAAGGATGGTCGGCATCCTGAATTTTTGAGCCACGTGTGGGATGAGGTTTATCCTTATTCTCTTCACAGCATTTTTGGAGTAATGCTTGAAGATTTTTGTAATCCTCGTAGGAAAGAAACGATTCGGGAAATCTATAATCATCAGATTCATGGTCATTATTTTCAAGATTCCCGTACAAATCAATCTTGTATTTTTGCAACAGCGAGGTATGAGTGACTCCATTTACGCTTCTTGTTGCTTTACCACGAATCTTAAACCGTTGAGAGATACTTACATTGCAGTTATAGCAATACGGGCTTCGCATATAAGCCTTGCTTTTTTTGTGTCCACAAATGGGGCACCGGTCTTCCGGCATACCACGCGCAATGGCAGCATCCTTTAATTCAACGCAATACTCATATACCTGATGCAGCGGATGGCGGACATTGGACAACCAGTATCGTGGACGGCCTGAATCCGTTGGCATTTTTTCTGCACAATCATGAAGGAGCTTGGACAACCGTATAAATTCGTCAGCCGTCAGATAAGAGGAATCCAGTCGGTTGTCAGTAAACTCTTCATCGTCGTTATAACTGCAAGTATTGCTTCGAATACTATGTTCCTGACGAATGGAATCACGACATTGCCGGCAAATGACTCCCTTTTCACTTACCTTCAGGCATCCACATATAACGCACCGGTCATCAGGTTTGCCCCGCTCTTTTGCGGCTTCATTTACCTCAATGCAATACCTGTAAAGTGGGTAAAATGGAGAACGATGGAAAGAAATTCGACTATTTTCATACTCCTTTGCATTGGGAATATTGTCAACGCACTTCTGCATGATTTCGCACATTTTAACATATTCCTCTGCGGTTAGATAGGAGCCTCTAAGCCGGTTATCTCGAATCGGGCCCGAACCAATTTTGTCTGCCAAAATATCACTTCCCAACGAAAAAAATAGTGTCAACTGATTAAATCTTCAAGAGCGGCCTGGATGTTCTTTTTTCGCTTCCCATTCCTTCTTGGAGTCGCTTTGCTTTTTGTCTCTTGTATATGTTCAGGTGTTTCGGATTCTGCCACTGACTCTTTGGAATCATCGCCATCAGGCACATCCTCGTCGTCTGCATCGGCATCAAACTCATCATCTTCGAATTCTACATCGTCAAACTCTTCAGTGTCATTACCATCTGAAAGTTCATCACCTGTATCTGAGTCTTCAGCCAGCTCGTCATCGGTAAAGAATGGGGCATCTTCTTGAGAATCTGAGTTGTTGTTTTCCGTCTCATCAACTTGAGCAATAGGAGTGCTGATGTTATCTTCTGATTCGTCAGAAGGTGGTAATGTTTTTTCTTGCTTTTTCCCTTCAACACGCGAAACCACATCCACGGCGCTTGCCTTGGTCTTGGCCTGAGCAACACGTTTGTCAAGTGTATACAAGTACTGCTCATCTTCAGACCAATTATCGAATCCGGGCGGCACATCGCTGTTCTTTGTGCCATGTGAGTTGTTTTGCTGTATACTTATTATACCACGATTTTTGGAATTTGTACAGTGTCTTAATGGAATGGCATTACGATAACTGATAAAAGCAGACAACGCGGACAATAGAATCGAGATGATAGAAGAGCTATATACGCCGAGAATTGCAACGGTCCACATTACGAGTCGAATTTCATAGATGAAATTGATTACGTTGGCCGCCTTGGCAATATCATCCATAGTTTGCTGTTTGTCCTGAATTACATGCAAATTGAGCTTAAACCGAATTTCTTCTGGTGTCAATGTGTATTCTGGACCGTTCGTTCCGTTATCTTGATATAGTAGGACTTTTGTTACCGGAACATCAGAAGCACCATTATTGTCTGGAATAGCTGCCATCATGGATTTATCAATCGGAATCGAGAGAATCTCATCCCTATCAGGCACCTTACATCGGGCATAGTATTGCCCATTCTTGATAAACGCATCATAGACATCGGCGGCAACCATTTTTCTAGCTACTTCGATTTTCTGACCGCGATACCGAATACTTGTTGGTTTACAATTCTTCTGCGTCAAATATCCAAACACACAACTGGCTACTGCGCACAGGCAAGCAATGATGGTAAGCATCTAACCACTCCCCTTTTCTCTTCCTGCTTGCCACGCTCAAAGGTCTGTGTCGGCGTCGTCAAACCGCATCTGTTCAGCCTTTGCCGCAGCTCGAATCGATTCCATTGTGATGACATTTGTTTTATGAGTGTCCTCTTTTGGCTCGGTTTCATCAGAGGTGGATTTCTCTGTCTTCGAAATGGTCGTCTGTTGTTGCTCGCTGGAAACCGCCCCTGTCAACTCAATATAATGAACCATACTCTGGTTATCCAATTGCCCATCTGGTGTTTTTTTGAAACAAAACAGGTAATTAGAACCTTCCATAAATCCCAATTCCTCTGTCCGGTTCAGAGTAAACCCAACTCCATTTACAGGGTCAATAGAAACAAATCGATAGGTATAAACAGACTTAACAGAAAGCTGTTGCACTTTTTTCAGTCCTGTGCAAGTGACAGGGCAGAAAAGAAGATTACCACTCTCACTTAACCATTCCATATAGCTAATATATCCGATGAAAGCTATAACACCCACCAAAGAAACCAACAACATTTGTGGCATCGCGAGAAGAATGCATGCACCAATGCCAGTCACAACAATAAAGGCTGCTATCGCACCGAATCGGGCATAAAGCGTCCGCAGCAGAATTTGGTTGGCGGTCAACTTCTGCGGGGAGGTAGCGAGCAGGCGGATGCCGCCATAAAAAGTCTTGAAGAACTTTTTGAATACAATGCCAAACCCTACATTTGAATTTGTGGTTTTGTCCTTTGACATGCGAGTCACCCCTCTCCTGTATTTGTGACGTCATTTTGAGTTTCTGGCATGGCCGTTGTAGACACGGCATTATCGTCCTCATTTGTGCCAACATCGGTAGACCCCGACACCTGTGCGCCGTCTGTCGCATCGATAATCAGGTTGATTTCAGTCTTGGGCGGTGCTTGCGTGGCTTCAGGTGTCGGGTCGTGTGTTGCTGTTGCAACAGGCCCTGGCGTTGGTTCGGCGGGCGGTTCGTTTGTTTGTCCAGAAATAATACCTGGCAGCATTTCGAGATTGAAGCCACCACTGACATACCCGAAGTAAAAGCCTGCAATCCCCAGTAAAATGGCAACGATAATGATGGGTATGACCGGAATCTTTTTCTTCTTGGGGGCTTCCATCATTTGCCTGGCTGCATCTTCATCCACATATATCTCTTCGGTATCAAGCTGCTTATTATTCTTGTTTATTTCAGCCTGCAGTTCTTTTTGCCTATTTTTTTCAGTTTTGACTGCGGCCTTTTCGTCCTTCTCACGCAGCCTTTTGGCTTGCTTTGCCAACTTCTTCTTTTGAGCGTCGATGCGTTTCTGTTCTTTTGCAGAAAGCTTACGCTCTCCATCATCGATTTCGCTGCTATTATCTTTAACCATATCTGTAGGCACTGTATCGGTAGAAGATGTATTTACCTCGACAGCGTCCTTTTGTGCCAATGCATCAGGCTCTTTATCCGGCTCGACCATATCTTCCGGCAGAGTCCGTTCTTCCGGAAGCAAGTAGTCTTCTTCACTGTAAGGTGCGATATCTTCGATATATTCCTCCGGCGGCATATCCCCTTTACGGTACGGAACGATTTCTTTTGCAACCTGTACGAGACTCTTTTCCCGCTCCGCCCGGCGCGTTAGAACCTTGGCGTGCTCGAATTCAAGTTCAGTTAGGCGCAAATATGAACCATCTCTAGCCAAATAAGTACCGTCTTGATAGATTTCAGCATTGTACCGCTCACCGTTTTCTGTGACCAGCGCAACGCATAGAAGCTCTTTCTCACTCATACGAAATTCTCTACCTCCTTAGCTCGTGGCCATAGGGAGTGGCCGTATAATCCAGGATACAAACAGTTCCTGATATGGACCAACATCCAATAGCACAAGAATAAGAAAAACGACTGCCAGCAAAACCAGCAGTCGTAAAATTGTATAGATTGGCAGGCAGATTTTCCAGAAATGACCACGTATGGCCCAGAGCCCACCTTTATCCTCTTTCCTTAAGTTACATTTTCTGCAAGAGCAGACCAGATTATCCAAGTCATTGATGCCATGTGGGACGCAAAGCCGATATAACCAGTTCTTCTTGACGCGATTGACCGCAATCACGTGGTCTACCTGCATCTTTTCTTTAGGAATCCGGCGACCACAATAAACACACCTGTATTTACCGTGCTTGGGTGGATGCGCGGCGATATACCTGGTGCGATAAGAATCGTCCCTCTCATACTTTGCATTACTCATCCATGTCCATCCTCCGCAGCCCGGTTCTCATTTGGAAATCATCATACTCGTTGCCCATCAGTTCAGCATTTTGGCTAATCCAGCCTTGAAATGCTGCATAGTTCTTGAGATGATATTTGTTCATCAGATATTCTTGGAACTTTCCCATATATTCGCTTCGAGAGATAACGCCGTACATAGCTGTCATGACATAGGTACCGGCATCGATGTTCTCCTGTAACTTGCGACCCCGTTCCCGTTCTTTTCGTTTGGATTCGATTCGGCGCATCTCCTTACATGTTTTCCCGTTTTCTTTTGGGTCATTACTCGGCAAATCACAATATTGGGCGTTTGCGTGCCGGGACACAAAGAAACGGCCACAGCGCTTGCATCGAATCAAAAAGCCCCCCGTCGTTTTATCCCAGTGCTTACGCATGGATATCACGCACCTTTGGAGGAAAAGAAAGCCACGCCAGGCGGACCCTGGCATAGCTTACACTGATATTCAGTTATCTGCATCTCTGTCAGGCCTCCCTCAATTTTGCGGCGCTTCCAATCGGCGCATTTGGGCATGGACAAACTCTTCTGCAGTTAATCCATTCGCTTTTGCAATCAGCGTAATGCCAGGGACCGTGAGTGCCAGGCATACAAGGCAAGACAGAAGAACAGTAGGCAGCAGGCATCCTTTCAGCACAAGCCAGAAGAGCATACCCAAAGCGATATTCTCTGAAAGAGCTCGCACCAAAACTACGGCCAAAACCATTGCGAGCACAATAACAATGACTGTCCACTTCAAAACTTTGAAGATGTATCTCCAGATGTCACCGCTTGTAATACGGACCGCTTCATAGGTCGCCATACACTTACGTTTTACGTCTTCCCATGCTTCACCAGTGGATTCGTCAAAGCACGGGAATCCCATTTCATCGCGCAACCTCTCAGCTGTCTGCCATGCATTTGCTTCTCGCCGGTAGGTGGTGCGGAACCTCTCTCTACCGCTATTCAGAGCGTGACCAATTTCGTGCAAAATAGCCACATTACATGCATATGTGCTTATGGTTGGATTTTTCACCATCTCGATACCGGTCACATTGCCGCCAATATAGCGACTGTCGGCATATCGAAATTCCGAATATGTGCCCACCTTGTTTCCAAAGAGTTCGCTCAGATTGGGAAGGACTGCAATATGCAGCTCCTCAAGTTTAGCCTTAACTGATGGGTATACATATGCCGGGCACTCAATCAAGTTCTCAGATACCGTTTGCCTGTTTTCTTCTTGCGATTTTGCCAACATCTTGTGATTTTTGAAGATTGCCATAATAAAAGCTCCTAACTACAGTTTCCATGCCATGTCTCATGCAATACCGGCAGGAAGAATATTGCGTTCGTTTGCAGCGCCACTATATCTATGCCCTGGTTGCGGCAGGTATTTAACCTTTGCCAGCGGGTGCTTCGGAACACCATACTTCGGGTTGTACCCAAAGAGGTCAATGTAGCGGTACAGGTCGTCGCGTTCCTGTTCCATCGCTTTCAGCACCTCATACAACGCCATCGTATCGTCGATTGCACGATGGCTATTCTGCACTTTCCCTTCCAAGCCATATGCGCGGATAGCGCTTTCCAGTCTATGCGGGTATGGCCGCCGGTCCTTATACACTGTCATGCTATCGAGCCAATGCAAACCGTCTGGGAATGATTGACCTGCGAGCAGGTACCGCGTGAATTCACCGTCGAATTGTGCGTTATGCGCTACCAGGAGCGTTGGGCCGCCGCGAACCATATCGCCGAACCGCCTTGCGACCTCATCACGAGGCTTACCCTCCTTGGCAAGCATTTCGTCAGTGATACCAGTCAATTCAATGATTTTGGGGGCCAGCTTTCTACCTTCTTCCAAGCAGATAAACTCATCCATTTGGTCAACAATCAATGGTTCACCGCCGTTATTTAAAGGAATACACAAGGCTGCCAGCTCAATAATGCAGTCAGCGGGTGGAGTGAGTCCTGTCGTTTCAGTATCAAACACAACCATCTTTTCAAAACCAAGGTTGCGAATATTTTCAAACATATATTTTTGTCTCCTTTCATTTTGCAAAAAAACGCCGACCCAGGTAAGGCCGACGCGGTATAATTCTCCGATGGGATGGCAAGTTATTCCATACTTAATTACATCTTTTTACAAAGTAACATATTTATGTTATTTTGCACTTTTTCTGCGGTTGTGTGGTTTGCAGAGCATTTGGCAATTCTCTGTGACCGTGTGTCCACCTTGAGACCAAGGAATGATATGGTCGGCGTCCATCTCACTCAACTCCCACTTTTTGTCGATACCCTCCGCCTTGCAGAACGGGCAGATTCCCTGCTGCCGCTCATACGCGGCCCGCTTCTGGCCGGCAGAAAATGCCCGAATATTGAGGGTACGCTCATCATCGGTCAAAACGTATTCATAGACTCCACTCTTCTTCGTGACGTCGTCGTCCATCATCAATGCGGAAATCTTCTTTTCCAGTTCCTTCGGGTCTACCTTCAGTTGCCGATACTTGTTATAGAGGATGCCCCAGGGCAATCCCTTCATTTCCTTGCGGTAGTTCGGGAATGTTTGCTTAGCCCAGCCAATGACATTCTTGAAATATTCCTTCACCTCACCGGCATTTTGGTCATGCTGGTGTTGAGCCATGTATTCCTCGATGCTGATTCCATCGGAAGCTGCACACCAGCTCAGGACCTCTTCCAGATAGTCCTGACGAATGGGCGCCCCCTTCATATAAGGTTCCCCGAGTTTATAGGCTACGCAATTGGTCTTCGAGAAGAACAGCTTCGCATCCCCCAACCATGGGCCGGTGTATACTGCGTTGCGCAGCTCTTGAGGAGTCAGTTTCTCGCCGGCGATGTTGATGATTTTGAACCACTCCAATTTCTCGCCTTCGCTGCCTTCACAAACATAGATGGTCAACTTATAGTTCAGGATTTCCTGCTGCTCATTCGGCAGAAGATTGTGGAAGTAGCGAACATCTCCATTGCCAGTCATATCCACACTGAAGCCACCATCAACATATTTGCAGAAACTTAGCGTGCGCTGCTGGCCATCCAGAAGTTCATAAGTACCGTTCGGGTTCTTAGCCCAGTACATGACGTTCAAGGGAAAACCCTTGCAGATGGTGTGGATGACTGCTTTTTGCTTTGCATCGTCATAGATGAACTCGCGCTGGTACGGGGGACGGACATTCAGTTTGCCACCATATGCGACGACGCCCGCCTCTTGGTTGTCTTGAAATCCGGTGAAAATGTCGGCTAAAGTGATTTCAATGGGAGTTATTTTCATAAGTTTTTATCAACTCCTTTATTTTTTGTGAAGGTGACAATATTTTTCTTGTGTGATTTTTTCCGAATAGTGATGACGTAGTTGCATAGAATTGTACTCTTTCGACAGAGAACTGGTTTTTTGATTTGATTTCGTTGAGCTTATTAAGAATATCTTTTTTGCCCAACACTAGAAATATAGCTTTTTTTGCTTCCACTTGTTTGAGAAAATTGCCAGTCCAAAACAGACTCATATCTTCTGGAGATAACAGAACATCTGGTTTGAAAGTTGTATGCTCTATTGGCTTATATTGTTTTTTTCTTCCTTTTCGATATGCAAGGCCAAATTCTGTAAACAGTAGTCCTGGAGAAAATCCACTATTTACAATCAGGAGAAGTATATACTTATTTTCTACATAACAAATTGAATGTATATATGTGTGAGGAAAGACTACGAGCAAAGACGTAATGCAAGATACAATAATTGCCGCCAAAGATAAACCAATCGAAATCGCATCATACCAACTCATAATCTTATCTCCTACAAATCAAAATTCGAGCGTATGGAGGAACCAAATATCGGCTATTTCGGCTGGTATAATAAACGGTATTGGCTGGGGGATTATCCACCTCTATAGCCAGCACACAGTTAATTGCTCCACCACTACATTCTGACCCGTTTTTAAGGTGCTTTATCGGTTCTATATAATCTTTTGTGGGAATGAAATTATCTCTGGAATTTCCCAATGCTATAATCTCAAACTGCTCCGGGCAATACTTATCCAGGAATGTAATCGGCACTCCCATCACACCATCGTAGTCCTCCGGGATTTCGCAGGTCTTATCCACATTGATGGCGTCGTAGTTGTCGTACTTAGGGTAGTGGTCTTCGTTGCCATAGTAACGCATGTAGAGGTCCATTGGGGTGTGGCGCTTTTGGATATCGACATTGGTATACCAGCAAACAGCAGGCGTTTTGATGTAAAAATCCGGGTCGTATCCTTTTGCTTTCACAAATTTTCTGTTAGATTCCAGTACGTTTTTATAAGGCGAACGGAATATCATTGACAAATTAAATCCTGTTCCTACCCAGACCTTATCATCCTTCAGCAGCGGGAAAAACTCCTTGTAGGTGATGGCGTTGATGTTGCCGATGATAATGAACTTCTTATCATACATCATCAGCTGTGCCACATATTCCCGAAAGCAGTTTCCGCTCCAGGCCGCACAGTCGTTCCGCCGGACCAGCATGATATGGTTCCTCTCAAGTGTCAGGCAGTAGACGCTGTCGTCATAAGGCACTTTCTGCGGCTTGCCGTATTTCGAGACAAAATGAGGCGTTTCCGACAGACAAATGCGCATATACCAACACGAGTATACCTTTCCACGGGCCTTGAATTCACGCAAATGGATTTGGCCTAATACGCCATAGACCTTGAGTGCAAGCTCCTGGAGATTTTCAATCAAACGCTTTGATGCAGAGGAATACATGATATAACCGGGGCAGCGCTGCCCATCGCCCATCTCATAGCCATGCAGAAGGTACTTCAAATATGGCCTCTCCAGTTCAAGGAAGCAGTCTGGGATATACTTTTTCCTTGCCTTGCCAAATTCCCGCAAGACGGTCCACAGCTGTTTTGAGTACACCTCATAGTTGTGGTTTCCTGTCTTGTTCCTGTGGACCTTTGCAGCAAAGCCAATGCGATGAAACAAGCCCATCACATACTCTTCGTTCTCTTCACGCTGCTTGATGCCGACAGTATATCGGGGCTGTCCCAGGGAGTTGACGCCATCACGCCAGTATCCATCGGCCAGCCAGAAGCCCAGGAATTCCAGCCAGTCTTCCAATGGAACAGTTTTCTCGGTAATCACGATTTCCCGTCTGGAGCATCTCTCCTTTTGCGTTACAGACGGGATGACAAAGGTCTTGCCGAACCCCTCCCCATCACTATACTGGAACCCCCTCAGCTTGAGGCAATGGCTGGGCTTCAGCTCATCGGCCCGAACAAAACGGCAGAATTTCTGCTCCCCGTTCCAAACAGGCATGTTGTGATTATCGGTGACCAGCAAATCCATAGAGCGGTTGTGATAATGATACAGCTCTCCTTGAACGGGGCGAATCAGCTTTTCAGTCGCTTTTACATATTCCACCTCGCTTGTTTCAGGGTTAAGGGAGAGAATCAAATCTTTGTCGATATCGACGTCTTTGAACAGTTTCCAGCCATGGCTGGTTTTGACCTCAGTGTCGCTGGAGTAGCAGCTGAACGGTGGATTTGTCACCACCACGTCCGCCTCCTTGAGAATTTCGACGCACTCCTCGCTGCGAAAATCCCCATCGCCTTCCAGCGGCGTCTTCACATAGTCAGGGAAAGCAGTTTGCCCGGTAGGAGGGTCCGCCGCAATAATTTCCATTTTGTAGGATTGCTTCCCCGGTTCGTAGTGGGTGGAGATGAGTTTTTTCAAACCGAGGAAAAAGAAGTTCATTTGGAAATACTTCCAGAAGTTTGAATACTCTGGGTCATCGCAGTTGCAGAAGACTACCTTGCCTCGGAAGAAGTCACGATAATGGTACAACTCCTTTTCAATGTCGGAAAGTTGAGTATAGAACTCATCGTTCTTGGCCGTTTTGGCGGCGTGCAAGTTTTTGTTCGGCAACTTATACGACCTCCTAATTCAGAAAAAAGAAAGCCGCCCATTCGGCTTAACGAATAGGCGGGTTGCAAGTATTTTTATTTGTTTTTTATGCAATCTAGCTAAAACAATGCCATTGTATGTAAAATAGCCGGATACACCTTCTTCGGCGTCGTCAATGTAGCCGGAGACTACATCCCTAATGATAAGTTCAAGTGGTATAATTCTCATGTTACAACTCCTTACAATAGGCATTTCCAACTTGATTGTTATTATATTCTTCTTCTTTCCTTTGGGCATACAAAAAACTATCATCATAGTTTTCTGGTTTTGTGACACCTATCTCATCAAAAATTTTGGAATTCTTTGAAATGAGGCGAGGAACAAAAGGGTATGTTACATATATTCGTTTCAACCCCGTAAGGTTTGATGTAAACAAAATTTCATCTAAAAAGCCAAGCTTTTGCAACAATATAAACGACGGATACCGCACAGGATTTCCGCAATATCTAATAATTTCGCCCAAATTGCAATCGGAATTGATAGATTCTTCGCAAATCTCACAAAGGTTATATAATATAGTTAATGTTTCGCTATCAAGCATATTGAAACACAAGCTACTATATTGAGGTATCATTTGGGCGATAATTCTTACAACCCCACTACGCAGGCTCCAGGCCACATATAGTTCCACTCCAACACCAACAGCAAGTACCCATGAATTTGTGTGGCAATAAGTAAATAAAGAAATTCCAATAGAAAAGAGAAATGACATATTAAACATTTCTTCGTGCTTTTTTAAAATTTCACACGCCATATCTGAAATCAATTTTAAGTTGTCGTTCATACAGCCCCCATCTGCTTATTCGTTTAATAAACAATCTTTTATACAAATCTTTGCCTTTTACTGATGGCGACATTTTGCAGTCATGTGGAAATTCTATTGGACGTCCATAATTGCATGAACAGCCCATAATTTCAAACTGCTCCGGATTATATTTATCCAGGAAAGTAATAGGCACACCCATCACACCGTCATAATCACATGGGATATCAACAACTTTATCAACGTTGATTGCATCGTAGTTGTCGTAATGGGGATATTCGTCTTCGTGGCCATGGCATCTACAATGGTAAAAGCTGATGCTTTAAAAAGCCACATTAAATTGTGGTATTATTCCCTTTCGTTTTATTATAACCAAGTTGATATGCCTCGTATTTTTCTATCAGGTCTCTTTCCAATTTATCCAAGTCCGAGTACCCGCTATCAACCAACCTTATAGCCCGTATCTTAAATTGGTCGCCATATTTATAATCAGCATAAACATCACCATTGCCATGCCCTGTAAAATGTTGATTTATTCTAAAAATCAAACGTGTTGCCTGACCAACATAATATATTTCTTGGGATTCATTATATAGAATGTACACACCAACACTATCTCCACTTTGCAAACCTTTAACTTTAAAAAAGTCATCTGGCGTAATCCATGCATACTGTTCTAAAAAAGCATCAAATCTTTTCCCCTGTACATTTTTAAAATAACGTACATAGCCATCGATAATTGAATATACGTGTTTTCTTCTTATTGGCTTTATGTGATTCCTGTAAGCCCAAGCACGAATGTCTTCGGACAACTCTCCATTCTTGAAACTTATATTTTCGATATCCTTTTGCTCTGCGCTTACAGCCTTTAAAAAATCAACTCTGTAGTTACCTTTTTTAGTACAAACTGGCTTCCCCTCCGAACAAAATTTTTCTTTTACGATATTTATGGCAACTCGTCTAATAGTGTTCAAAACATCTTCTTGCTTTAGTTCCTCCAATTTTATTGGCATATTATCTCTCACATGAATACAAACTATAAGAATTATCCATGGTAACAACAACATCAACGCCAAAACTAACAAAACTAACATATCTAACATATAGCCTCTCTTTCAAAAAAACAGGCAGCCCAACCGGACTGCCTGTCAATAAACTCCCTTAAACTTACAAAATCAAAACTCGCACATTCTCGTTACGGGTTGACACTGCCGCGATAGCATCGGCGATTGCGTTTGAATTGCGAGACTGCCACTCAAAGCGAATCGTCAGATGCTTGGATTCAATGCGGTTCTGGATTTTACGGACGATTCGCATCTCATTCTGCCCGGTATGTGCATCGCCGTTGAGATAGTCTACAGCATTTTTGTTGTCAGATTGAAGCAGCAGTTTGGCACCGTCATCGGGGATTTCTTCAAGCGCAAAGAGAATTGCACGAAGCTCGCCCTCAACAATATTAGATGTCTCAATTTGCTTGCCGCAGACAAGACGCGGTTGGCCTGCTTCATCCAGTAAGACGGCCGCAATGCCGGTTGTTTTGGTCTCCTCTGAGAATGTTGCATCCGTGACGATAGTCAGTTCAATCGCATCAGTACACATTCCGATACACCATCACGAACAGAACGTCAGTATCTTCATTCGAATCCGGATTGTCGGGGTGAACCAGCGGCAAGGGAGTCAGCCACAGGTTCTTCGTGTTGTCCGCATTCGCTCGGCCATTCAAAATCTCATCGAAGAGATTTTCACTGGCTTTTTTCTTGCAGACCAGATTCTTTTCCTTAGACAGCTTGGCAAGGCATTTCTTGGCACAAGCGATAGCTGCTTCAGGGCTAATTGCGCACCCCATCGGTCCATAAAAGCGCTGGTCATAGAACGCATACGCAACTTCAGGCTTTTTAGGAGTTTCCTGCGCTGGAGCCTGTACCGGGGCCTGGACAGAAGGTGCTTGCGCAGGAGCACTTGCATTCTGCTGGACCTGCGTAAAGGCTGCCTGTGCCTTTTTCATCTCAATTGCAGCAACATGAGCATTCCAGACTGCAATGGTATTGGTAGCAAGCGCATACAGGTATTCAGCATCCACCGGAACGATGATTTGCGTCCACTCGGCCCCTTTCTTGGGGGTAACGCCACCAAGTTCAGAGTTGCATTCGCCCTCACAGGACTGAGCCCGCAGAGCGTAGGTGCCGTCCTTCTGACCAGGAATAATATCGAACCGGCGAAACTCTGCTTTGCCATCTTTAGCACGCTTGGAAGTCGTACCGCCGATGCAGGACCAGATAGCCTGCTGATATACCCTCTGGCCATTGGCCGCAGCCTTACGCTTTTCGAAGTTCTGGCGTTCCGCAGCGCAGCGACGAGCAAGAACACCATTGGAAATCATCTGGCAAAGTCCCAGTGCGGTCACGCCCATCTTGCCGGAGCCATCAGAGCCAGCCTTCACCATCGGAACACCGATTTCAATTGTTTTGACCGGTTCAAAAGAGGGCTTTCCTTTGTGTTCGACAAAAGAGAGATGTAAACGACTATCATAGTCGTCGCCATTGAACCAGTCGGTTTTGGCTTTTACAAACGATTTAAGGGCCTGTGCGTTCCAGATGTCCCGTTCTTTTTTATAAGAATTGTTTTCTGACATTTTTAATCCTCCAGCGTAGTAACTTTTTCTTTCTCGGCAATCGTTTCGTTGTTTTCGTTGCGCTCCCTATACACAGACCCAGCGAACCCAGTGAGGCATCCCCACTCGATTTGTGCGAGGCCGCCGTCACGGTCGCCGTTACAGGGAATCATAGACAACCCTTTTTCGCAACGAAGATATTGGCATACCTCTTCTTCTGTTACAGACAGACATTCCGCAATCTGCTTTGTGTTGAGCGGCGTATCTTCACCATGACGTTTAACCATGAATACACTGCTTCCGTTAGCGAAAACAGCAATATTCAGGTCGAATTCCGGGAAGTTATAGGAAGCCGCTCTGCCCTCAACTACGAGGAACCTTTTTACTCGCATCGCATTTCCTTTCTACCTCTATTTGAGGCCGGTTTTGGTGTCTGTCACCCGTTAAGGTGACGCGAATTGCCAAAGAAAAAAGCAGCCACCTAAAAATAGATGGCTGCTTGTCATAGCAGGTTTTCAGTTTTTATTATAGGCACAAAATCCCGTTAAGTTTCTTTGACAAAAGATAGTATACTCACTTTGCGACACCCTTGCCGAGACAGAATGATGCAATGAAAGTTGGATGGGTACACCTATGAATTGTACATATTTATTATACCACTCTTTACATAAAACCGCAACGAAACCGGCTTTTTGAGAAAAGAATTTTTGCGCACAAAAATACGCTTGCTCAAAAACGAGCAAGCGGGATGATGCGTTTTGGGAAAATTCAGCCAACAAGGAAGTGGAACAGTGTTCCGAGAGCAGTATCTGCTGCAATCAACAGCACCGCAGTAAGGGCACAGACGCAAATAACGACCAGGGTCTTTATCCAGCATTCCTTACGTTTTGGCCAAATAATACCTGAAGGAAGGATGTGCCTTTTTGCCTTGATGGCTACTTCCCCGCCCTTCTCAGCGATAGGTTTGATAGCGTCCTGTACGCCCTTTTTCATGTTTTTGCTCATGGTGGCCTCCCTTACGGCATCGTGATTGATACAAAATCAAACAAACACGATACCGGTGTTTTGATAAATTGGTTTACAGTTTTTTGGTGTAGCTCTTGACCCATCGGTGAAACGATAGTAGTTGGGAACACCATTATGTGTGCCTTGCGATGCAATCATCATTTTGGTTTTGTTGCCAACCAGAAATACCGTTCCCGGCATAATGCGCCCTTTCCGCCTGTATAGCGGCGGATGTTTAGGCGCAAACAGTTTATCGACGCAGCCGCCAGCGGCAACATATTCTTCAAGGCTATCGTTCTTCTGTTCGATGGCCTTGTGACGATTGGTTGCAACGAGCTTGCCTTCAAGATAATACTTCCGGTCAACTCGTTCCTGGTGACAGGCACGTCTATCGTGCCGGCGGAACTGCATAATGTGAAACACATCTTTTTCATCTGGCACATTAGACCTACAACTACTAGATAAGACGCTGCACGCAATGCAGTAGGCATCCAGGTAGTGGTCCTTCCTGATATCGTGCTCATTGCGAAAAGCCTTTGTGCTCTGCCCGTCCGTCACATAGAAGTGTTCAACATACATATTGGTGAGAGTGTCACACAGTCTTGGGATGATTTGATTCAAAACACTTAAAGCGCCGTACTTTTTATTCATGCCCTGCTTTTTTGTTTTGAGTTTCTGTTCCCACGTACTGTCCTTGTGAACTAATTCGTGATGTTCGGAACAAAGACCTACGACGTTGCCGATGGTGTTGGAACCACGTTTGCTTTGCGGAACAATGTGATGGAAGTTAGCAATCTCATTTTTGCAAAAGATGCAATGACCATCTTGCTGCACAGAAACAGCCTCTTCCACACTACCGTAGCCTTTGAGTGGCCCATGCTGATACATCCACTTCTGAACGTGAGGATTGTCCAACGCCATGAATGCAAATTTGTTAACCTCCAAAACCACATCTGTTATGGGAAGAAATCTTCTTACCTTATTGACAACAGTGATGTGGGTCTGAAGCAAATGATTTGCAGTAGGCGTCAACCATCCTTTCGGACGTAGGCGATTATTGAAACGAGCCTCCTTATTCTTAATTCCGATGCAAATAACTGGTTCCTCACAACCCGGAAGATGTCGTTTGATAACACCAACTTTTTGAGCCTGCTTGCTTACGCCACCGTTTTGTGCTGTTTTTTGTTTTGCGCACTTTGGTGAATTGGTGTCATGTGCAGATGCCCTGCGTTGACGCACCTTGCGGCGACCGTAACTGCGGTGTTTCCGGCGAAAAGCTCTTCGGTCTTTCATCAGCTTTGGAATTTCCTTGTTACGGGTCTCCATCTGAGCAGTGAATACAGCTTCACCTGTATCCTTTCGCACAGCAGATAGTCCGATGTTGGTACGGCCGGGGTCGATACCCAGTACAATAGGCTGAGTACCTTCCTCGCAGTCATACAGCAGCTGGATGGTAAATGGTTTAAGACTCACGACCCGTGCCTTCTTCTGCTTAAGAAGTATGCGCACATGGCCACAACGAGTCGTGGGCATCAAAGGTTTACCGGTCTTTGACAATACATAAACTGTAGCCATGACGCTACTCCTTTCGATAAGACTCTTCCTTGCGGAAGGTAATGTTTCCCCTGGCTGAGCGTACGTTATGCAGATGATTCACCTGACCCTACCGAGCTGGGAAAACCCGGCAGTGCATCCCCACGCAGCTGACCTGCGGGTTACGTACGTTCTTCATGGACGGGGTCCATGATGCCTGTACCCTACACCCTCGTCAGGATTGCTCCTGACTCACATGCAGGGCCCTTATCCCCAAATTGCCATAACTGTCAGCAGAACACCGCAGACACATGCCACAACGATAATGGCTTTACGAAGCGTTCGTTCATTGGTATCTCGCATAGCAGCTGCACGAGAATTGTTGGATTCGGCAAAACCACCAATGGTACGCGTTTCACGATGATTGGTCATCAGCGTACCAGCAATCAGGGCTACGGACCCAAACAACACCAAAATACCCAGAATAATCTGAATCACACTCATTTTTTCACCCCACCTTTCAGTCCAAGAAACCCTTATGCTGACGGACAACCATATACGAATCCACCGCCGTCACAGCTTCGAGAGCCACACCACAAACGATAAGCAGCGTCGTACCACCGAGTTGGATTTGCAGGCCCGTGAGATTGCCAAGCATAATCGGAAGCGCCGCGATGATTGCGAGAATCAGAGCACCCAGGAATGCGACAGACTTTGCGGCTCTTTCGAGGTATTCTGTTGTCGGAATCCCAGGCCGAATACCTGGAATTGTGCCTCCGTTCTTCCGTAGGCTATTCGCAATCTGTACAGCGTCAAACTGAATATCGATGTAGAAGTAGTTGAATGCAAAAATCAGGGCGATGTAGATAATGTCATATACCCAGTTATAGGTATTAAAGCCGAGTAACGCATTACGGAGTCCTTCATTCCAATTTACACTAATAAACGAGCCGATAGTAGCCGGAAGGCTCATAATAGTACTGGCAAAGATGATAGGCATAACACCGCTCATCACGACCTTGATGGGAATGTAACTGTGTCCGGCGCCAATTGAACTTTTGCCATTCACAGAACGCGAATACTGAATAGGCACACGCTTTTCTGCGTCGGTAGATTTTACAACGAAATAGATAGCAAGCACTGCAAGAATCGGCAATACACCGAGCATGATGGCATGTAGAATCTCATGTTCCTGAATATAAAGGATAAATGCCTCAAACAAATACACAACATCTGCCCACCGGGAAATGATGCCAGCGAAAATCATCAGCGACACACCATTGCCGATACCGTAATCGTCAATCTGCCAACCGAGCCATACAACCATCTGAGAACCAGCCACAAAAGCTGCAACAATGACAACAGCGACAAACACACCAGAGATGCCAGTCATGAAGGCCAGCGCTTGATAAGACCGCAGCATAGCATAATAGCCGATAGCCATAATTAGCGCGAATCCTGCAGCCACGTACTGCATGATTTTACGATACTTGTCAGTTTCTTCTTTCCGCATCCGGTCCAGCTGCGGGAACACAACCGTCAACAGTTGTACAACAATGGAAGAATTGATGTACGGTGAAACACCAAGTGCAAATACCGCACACTGACTCAACGCACCACCGGATAGCATATTCATGTATGCAAATAGGTTACCGCCTTCAAAAATGCCAGAAATGACGCCATTATCAATAAATGGCACAGGAATGGCACATCCTACACGGAAAAGGAGCAGAACTGCCAGCGTGACGAATAGCTTTTTCCGTAGCTCTGTAACGGTCCAGAGATTTTTCAGTTTGTCCAAAAATAAGACCTCACTTTCCATTCGGGTTAATCGTCTACAAACAGCACTTTCGCACTATTATTTTCCAAAATATTCATCAATACCTTACCGTCATACCCCCATAGGAGTAGGCCGAGCAAAGCGTATGCTTCTTGTTTCATGGTTGAAAAGCGAGCGGGCGACATGTTGTGGAGTTTTGCTAACTCCTGTTCCCGAATATAGGTGCCTTTGCCATCAGCTGTTGCAACTGTCCGATTGGATACCAGGGATTTAAGAATCGTCGAATAACGATGGCCATTCACCGGATAGTACTCAATGAGTGCAATGGAGCCGGCAATCAGGAGCAAGAACTTCAGCACGATATTGGTACTGTACAGCACGCTTCCCCGCTCTGAGTAGCGCAAAACCTCTGCAGGCGTTTTAGCCCTAAGAACTGTACTTGGTATGTCGGCCACATCACTGTTGTTCCAAAAAAGCCGCGTATACTCACGAAGCAGGAGTTTTACGTTGTGGTACACATACATATTCTCATCATCCTGCCCCATTGCATTTTCAATAGGTGAGCGAATCAGGGCCGGAATTAGGCTTTTCATATCTTGTCCGCAAAGGCGATGCATAACTTTTACAGCATCACAGAGGTATTTATTTACCTCAAACCGGCTAACACTCTCCGCCACGTCGGGCTCTATATCCAGAATCAGGCGGATTACGTTTTGATATTGTGTCCCGTATTCCGGATATGTTGCCAAGCGGTCCACTGCGGCATCCAGTGAATCAAGTATTTGATGGCACAGGGTATAATATTTCTCTCGGTTAGAAAGAAATAGCTTGTTATCATACCCGAAGGCATCATGGAGCATCTTCTGCGTATCAGCAAATTTGGAAACATCACCAGACTCTATTGCCAAGTTGATGACATCCGAGATGCTTTCACCGTACAAAGACCATTTTAAGGCCGGGTAAAGAACCATTCCCAAAATGGTATTAGTGTATTTTGGAGACGATTCAAGAAGCTTATTTAACTGGTTCTTTGCGGTGCCAGAATTTGGCTTTTTCGTAAAAAGGCTGGATAGTTGTACGCCGTTATAGAATTCTCCAGTAAAAAATGCTTCATTAAGAACTGTGGCAAAGTCAACATTCTGTTCTGGTGTCACAGTTCAAACCCCCATTTCGTTTTCGCACAAATTTGCTGCCGAGCCAAATCACGTTCCGCTGCGGTTAGCAATCCTTTTTCCATAACGTCAAATTGACGGAAGCTCATGCCGTTGTCCGCAACAGCAAAGATGAATCCTTGCCACAGGTTCATAGGAAGAAATTCTGCCGTTTGATGATTCAGGATTTTCTCCATATCCCAAGCCATTTTATGGTCATCGGTCACGACCCGAATTCTATCATCTTTTCTTGGAAGCACTATCATCTTTTCTTGGAAGCATATGTAAGGTCTTATTTAGTGTTTTTAGCTTGTTGATGGAACTGTCGCCACTCGCATAACCATCAATGCGCAGAAAACCATCTATCTCTGTTGGAATGACATGCGCCGCGACCGCGCATCGCTTATCCCCCTCTTTTTTGACCATTGATGAAAGATAAATAAATGTCACCTTGATACACCTCCGTCAGAAGAGCAATTTATGTGAGTTAGGCCAAAATTGCGGCGTATTGATTTGCGGTTTTGGTCAATATGTGGTATAATAAGTACACAGTACAAATATGCAACGCTGCTACGTTGCATGTGTTATAGCAAGAATAATATGAAAGGGTGAATTACATGGCCGAAAAGGACTACAATGTACCAGAACTTACAACCGAAGAACTTCAAAAGCGTATCCGAAAAATCGACACTATGGATTTGTCATATGGGTATGTCCAGTTAATGGAAGCGACAAGAGTTAAATATGGCCTCTCCATTTATGACTGGTGCAGAGTGATAGGTATAACCCCAAGCGTATATTCTGGACTTCTTGCCGTTAAGCCAGGATATGCAAGAAATGGAACCAAGAACCTCACAATTATTGCTTCTATTTTCCGATTCTGCTATATTTTTGGATACGACCTAAACGGTGTTGCAAAAGAATTCGCGACGCAACGAGAAGAACTCTCATTCAGTTTTGATGAAATTTCTTTGTGGTTATCAAAGTTCTCAGATGAAACTTTACTCTCCATCGCCGACACGATACATTCCTCCAACGAACCCAAGTTGTCACGTTCACGTAGCATAACGGCTATTAAAAACTACATTGAAGCTAGAAATAACATTTCCGCCAACTCGAAAGTAAACACCGATTCAGAAAGTGCGGAAAACAGCAGCAGAACAAGCGATGATACTGTTATTGTAAATGACAGCGAGCTCTAAATACATATTGGGAAGTTCACCCTTCCCGCCGCCCCGCCGATGTGTTCCAGCACAAAAGCGGGGCACTTTTTGAGACCTGGTATATTCAAAAAGTCAGGAGCCGAAAATATCAAGCGCCGCCAACAGGCCCTCTTGACTGATTTGTGGGTCATCGTCTTCTTGTTTTTGTGGGTTTACCGTAGTCTCATTCACTACCATAGTGGGGTGAGGAGGGGTAACGGATTGTTCGGGAGCTTTATCTTGCTCAGAGCGGAACGCTTGTTCATCCGTAGTTTCTATGATAACAGGCTGAACACTGCTTTTCGGCCGCTGCGTAGCCCTTTCATGGAGTTCACCTGCCAGGTCATCAATTACCAGAGACGTCACATAGCGAGTCGCCTGCCGATTGGCTGACAGCTTTTTTAGGTATGTGTAAGCGGCTGCCTCACTTTTCACACCCATATCAAAATTGAGATTTAGCCGTCGCCGTTCGGTCCCTGGCGGCTTACGCCTTGGCCTTGCCACGATAGACCTCAATGCCGGCTGAAGCAAGCCGCGCCATTTCCTGCGCGTAGTAGCCCCTTGCATTCGCCTTGACATCTGGAATCAGGACAATATCATTGTTGCCTTTCTCAGTAATATACCGATGGAAAGCATCAAACAGTAGAACACTACCGCCGCCAACCATACAGATATACCCCATATACAGGTCAACTTTTCTGGCTTCCAGCTCAAGAATCAGTTTCTTGACAAACTCATTCTTGGCACGTTCAATGGACGCCTTCATGGCATCCGGACAAGATTTCTTTCCCTGCATCAGAACATCAATCATAAAATCATCAATGTTCCGGCCGCAATCCTCCATAATGGTTCGGTGTACCAGCTTAAACAATTCCAGCACGCCCATCTCTTCGAGCGTGATGCCGGGGTTCTGCGGTTTCCGGTCAATGATGGAAATGACGTTGGTTGTCCCGCCGCCGATATCGATGATGTACGACCGGCTCGACTGAAGCATCTCATTATAGATGCGAGCATCCGAAATGGCCGCGCTGATGGTCTGGGCATATACGCCAACATCCACAATGCGAATCGTGAACGGAATCCCATCACTCATATAGTGAATCGGCTTGCCCTCGTTCCCGAAGAATTTACGGTACTTTTCTCGCAGCAGTTCACCACCTACACGCAGGCTCAGGTGTTCAACAGGAAGACCAAGTGCCAAACCGACGTCGCAGATATATTCTGTGCCGCCAGGAAAGGCGGCCTGGAGTTCGTTGGCAATCGCCGCAAGTGTTAAAACGAAGTAATCTTCATCCGATGTCTTGTCCCGCCGGGCTTGGAGACGGTCGTTTGTGATGCTGTAATACTGGTCATTTACCATAACGGACCCGACCGTCAAGGGTGGAGGAACGGTTCCGTGATGATTCAGACCGGTAGGAAACGGTTTGGTGCTGTTCGTTGGCCCAACCGATTTCACATTGAAATTCCCCTGGTCCACTGCGATACAAACACAGAGTGGACTCTCCAACTTTACGATTTTCAAATCATTTGCCTCCCATCACGCCGGCGTCTGAATAATGGCCTCAACCAGTTCTCTGGCAATCCGTTGTCCCCTACTGTGTGATTCTGCCGGCGCCATACGCACCGATACACCACGCCCCGCACAAGACTTAAATGTCTGGCAGTAGTTTTCGGCATCCAGCGTATAGGCTTCCGTCACTGTGTTCCAGCTATTTTGCATCAGTACCCAGCCATCGTCACGATTAACGAAGATGACCACATCGTGTATCGGCTGTCCGATTCGAATATAGGGACTCAGAATGGAAGCTGCTGCACGGAACAGCATACGGTTCCGACCGATACCATACATCTTTTCACATTGTGTATAGCTTTGCCGCGTTTCACCATATCCTTGTTCTACATAGAACCCGTATGCACATTCTTGGGAATCGGGGTTCTCAGCCACACAAAGATAAACGCGGGCCTCGCTAACACCGATATTCTCGACACGGATAACTTTGACATCCTCGTTTGCTGGAACGCCTTCATCATTTCCATCGGGCATATTGACAGTTCCGGTGTCATCCACAGAAGTAGTGGCGGTAGCGCCAGGTGTTGAAACGTCCTCGCCAAGTTCCTTCTTGGCTGTTGTCAATGCTGCCGCAAGAGCCGCTTTACGCTGCTTGGCTGCCGCATCCAGCATTGCATCCGTCGATTCCCCGGATAGCCCCTTTTCAGATTGTGTTTCACCTGTTGGTTGAATATCGGCGAAGACCTGACCGGATTCACCCGTTTCGGCTTCTGGTTTCTTCAGAGAACTCAACAGGCAGATGTGCCCTTCCTCATCAAGGCCAAGCAAGCTCAGGTCTCCATCCACACTGGCATAGATTTCGAGTTCCTTATCGGTCAGTTCATCGTCCAGCTGTGTACCATTGCGAATCGCACTCCAACGGAGCAGGATGTTATTCTTATCTCGTTCCGCCTTCTCTTTTGCTCGGTATTCCGCCGCCTGTATTTTCTTCTGCCTGGCCAGTTCATCGAATCGCTCTGATAGGCTTGGCCCTTTCTTTTCATCCGGCATTGCTCATACCCCCTGACAAACATGAAATGATTGCGTCGTAGATTTCCCGTTCACTCTGTTCGATATTCGTAATTTTAGATAAGTAAATAAAGTGCGTTTTTCCATCCTTGCGTTCCCGGATAAGGCTTTGAGCCTTCTCCATAATAGAATGGCTGCCATAGGCTTGCGATTTGCAAAGAACGAAATCCGCTGTTGATACAGCGCCCTCGTTCTGTTTGAAATGGTCGCCAGGTATCATCTTGATATTCGGCTGGACCTCGGCGAGCCGTCTGTGAAAGTTTTCATGTCCATCTACCATCACAACCTTGTATTGCTGGCAAAGGTCAAGCAGTTCTTCATGTACTTGCTCATACGGCATACCACCGGATATTTCATCAGCGATATCGGAATCAAGCGACACTGCTGATTCATTATCCAAAGTACTTGGTTCCCGTTCATTCGCCAGTTGCCTTCTTAGTTCGGCGACCTCTTTCCGCAAGTCAGCGATAATTGAATTTTTACGGCTTACCTGCGTTTCTGCCTGCCTGGCAGAATCAAGTTTTTCTTCCAGCCCTTTAATTTGGCTATTCAGCTTCTCGATTTCTTTGTCTTTGCTATCCAAAGAAGCATATAGGCGCTGGACCTCTTCATCACTGAAATCTGCCACTTTAACCGTTGATTCGCCGAAAAACTCATCCGATAATTCATCCAGAATTTCGCTATAACAGATACGGTCAGTGACAATCGTGTAAAGAGCTGTTAAATAGGTTTTTTCAAACTCCCAAGCGCTGATTCTGTCATATAGGGCGTCCAAATGCTTAAAGACGGTTTTGGTATTTTTCTCGTTGCCCAATTCTTGGAACAGAACCGAATTTTTGCGGTCCGGATTCTTAAGAATCTCATCGTGACCATAAAACAGATTCAGTGCGTTGAATCTGTCATAATTGCAATCGGTCAGGTTCGTCCCCCACACCTTGATACTGTGAAATGTTCCGTACTGCGCATACGCACATCGCAATGCCATCATTCGGTCATTCTTGTTGACGGTCTCATAATTGATACGAACTGCCATAGTACTTCTACCACCGGCCATATCCGGGAATCGTACTGCATTGGCCGTGCTCATACCGAATGTATTGATAGGATTGTTTCCACAGGTATTAAGCTCAAAATACCCATTTTTACAATCATTCATCCGCTTATAAAGGTCGGCGCCAGACCGAATCGATTGCGTATAATCTTTTACGGAATACGGACATCCTTCTACTTTGAGGATTCGAGCTACTTCATCGTAATCCGGTTCACACTTGACCATAAACAGGTTGGCAGCATTCTCAATAACCCCATTAACATTTTTTCGGATTTCTTCGTTACCACACCAAAGTGCAGTTAACACAAGCGCACACAATGCGCCATTAGGCAATTCGTAACCGAAGTTATATTGATTTCGCAGCTTTGCTAATTCTTCCTGTCTCCACATATCTGCGGGGATTACTAGCTGGTCTTTGAATTCGAGGCTTTTTCCGCCTCCCATCGCTGAGATAATTAGTTCAAAGTCACCAGTCCACACCCCAATGGCAAATAACTGCTGTGCGGTCGCACTTTTAACGTTGCGGAGCAAATCTATGGATTCTGAGAAGCCTTGAGTTAACATCTCAATTGCTTCAACAATCTTTGGCTTTTCGTCCTCACTTCTTTGCGAATATAACACCGCATATAATCGGACAAAATCAGCCCGGCACTGTCGAGATACAGTCGGCAGGACGAAATGGGTTTCATCCTTCAAAAAACGCTGGACAGCAGCTCGATGGGCCGGGTTGTTAATCGAAAATTGCGAAAGGTATTTTTCTGCCAGATTGGTCTTCTCCATAATGCCGTAAGTGACTGTTTCCAGGCACTTCTTGATAAAGCAGTTGCAACCATCGCGGAGAATAACATCCTGCACAAAAAAGACCTTCCTTCGAACTTAATATTCAGCATTAGCCGGAAAACCCGTTGCCCACCGTCCGCTCTCGTGGAAGCTGCTGTTGTGGACGGTTACCCGGCAAATGCCGGGCAGGTGGAACATGCCACCCCGTTATGTTTGTTTGGCGATTACTCAGCTGCAGCCTCATCACCGGCATCGGCCTCGCTCGAAGCGACATCTTCCTCTGTAGGAGCCTCACTCTCAGCCTCGCTGGATGCGGCATCATCCTCAACGGCACTGTCATCAGCCGGGGCTTCTTCGCCGTCAGCAGCCTCGCTCTCAGTGTCAGACGTGGCCTCGGATTCAGCCAGTTCTTCCTCAGCCATCTCCTGCCCCTCGCTGGCAGCCTCATCGACGGCTTCCTCGACGCCTTCAGACACACCAACCAGCAGCTTGCCTTCGGCATCAGCCTGACCGCAGTTGTAGAGGTACGCAAAAGCATCCTGGACAGAATCGTAGGTCATCAGGTCGGTGATGGTGTCGGTATTGCCAGCATCATCCGTCCGCGTCCCATCGTAGTGGACCGTGCCATCGTCCTCAAAACGGGCAGTGACGGTGTAGCCCTGACCGGACATGGCCTGTGTCATGTAATCCGCATAAGCAGAGATGGTGGCCTTCATTTCATCCTCGGACAAATTGGCATCCGCCGGGAACTCGTACAGCGCCTCATCATCCGTTACGTCAGTTGCCTCGCTGGTAGAAGAAGACGTGGCAGTCTCACTGGTAGCGCCGCTGGAATCCGCATCCTTATTACCGGAGCAGCCCGCCAGAGCAGCACAAAGGATAGCAGCAGAAATCGTAATAGCAAAAGCTTTCTTCAAACGCATGGTTCAGTCTCTCCTTTAAAAAGAACAATGAATAAAATTTAGGTTCCAAAACCTCATACATATATTATACCACTGTGCAGATATGTTCGCAACAAACGCGCACGGTTTTGGAACCAAAAAATAAAGCGGGACGGCGTAATGCTCGCCGCCCCGCCGCAGGTCACCTAACTATCAAAATCAGGCAACTGGGTTATTTCTTTTTGCCGCCGTTCTTCTTGTTCATGACGACCATAAAGATGGCAACACCAATCACAATCACCAGCGGCACGAACTGCAGAACATTGACGCCAGTCTGAGACTGACGGATGAAGGTAGGAGCAACATACTCTTTCTTCTCTTCGGGCTCACTGTTGTCATTGCTCGGCTGCGGCGCCTTCGGGGCGATAACGCTCACAGAAGCGACAGCGGCGGCGCTGTACTGGCCGGCAACGTCCTGAGTACGAGTCACAATGTAACCCTCGAAGTCTGGAGTCACATTGATGGAAGCGTAAGCGGTGTTGGGGTCAGTGTAGGTCAGCTCAACGGGCTGGAACTTGCTTGCATCGACAATCAGGTTGCCAGCATCGTCAAACTTGGCGTCGCCCTTGCTGATGGTGTAGCACTCAAGGCCCTTGACACCAGAGTTGGGGTCAGCCTCGCAGGTGCTGAGAGCGTTGACAGAATCGGCCACATTGCTGGTCTCTTCTTCATCGCCCTCGGCCAGAGCCTCAACGCCGTCATCGACAGCAACGCCCTGCTCACCGTCTACGGCATCCTGTTCATCATCGACAGGTTTGCGTTCCTCGATTTCCTCGCCGGTCAGCCAAATCTTGACTTCGGACGTGAACTTCTTGAACTCAGTGTTGAAGACGTCAACAGCGTTATCGGCGCCGTATTCACCGGACACATCGACCGCCGTCACAACAGGCAGGCTCTTATCGATGTTCACCGTCTTGCTGCCGACCGTGGTGATTGCACCAGTCTCGGCATCCATCAGGTAGAACTCGTTTTCGACGCCAGCGCCAGTCATGGAGATGGTCATGGTCTTGCCCCAGACGTTTTCATCACCCAGAGAGTCGGAAGTAGAAATCAGATAACCTTCAGGAGGCGTAACAGTGATATCGCTGATAGCCCAGGAAGTGGTGAACTCGTCCTCGACAGACACTGCCTCGCCATCACTGGTGGAGGTCTGAGCGGTCAGGATAATGCCAGGCTTGCCGGCTTCTTCCAGGTCATTCAGAACATCTTCCAGAATCAGGCGGGTAATGGTCAGCTTGCTGGTGCAAGGCTCATAGTGATAGTTGCCGTAATCAAGGCCATCGACGCCGCCAAAGGAGAAGGCATCCTCATACTCGCCGACATCGCCCATCTTGCCAGCTACCTCTTCAATCACAGAAACTTCGGGAGTAATCACGTTACCCTCGTCATCCAGGATATCGAAGTGATGCGGCTCCTCACCTTCCAGGATACCCTCGTAGGTGAGTTCAGGCAGGACGGTCTCGGTGCCGTACAGCTTCTCCATATCAGGCATGGAAGTCTTGACGGATGCACGGGAAATGGTCATGACGGGCACAGCGGAGATGGTTTCGCCACTCTCGTCAACAAAGTAAACCTGGACATCGTTGCCGTAGTTGGCAGCAGTCTCCTCGTCCATGTTCACAGTCACATCGAAGGTATAGTGACCAGCGTTCTTGACATTGGTAGTCGTGAACACGCTGCCATCTTCGTGGTCCGGGTCAACGGCGATATCCGGTGTGATTTCGCCATCAGCCTCAACGGCATCGGAAGTATCGTCAAACGGCTCATAGTCGATGGTCATGTCGAGACCCAGCAGGTCAGGAGAAACCACCGCGCCATGAGTGCCGTCGCTCTGTTCGGCATCCAGCATTTCAGCGGAAACCGTGATGTCGGGGTTCTCTACCTCGCCGTACACGGCGTCAGACGGTACGGTCACATTGACCTGAATCATGCGTTCAACAACTGTGAAGGTACCGTTGACAACGGTGATTTCATAGTCGCTGTTTGCATCGGCCGCAAAGACAGGGATGATGTCATACTCACCAACCGGCGTATGGTCAGTAACCACACACAGGTGAGTGCCAGTCAGGGTATCCCAATCCATCACAGCAGGTTTGCTGTCATCACCGGTGTAGGTAACTTCATCGACAGTCTCATAATCGGTCCAGTCGATATTCACAGAGTTACCATACAGGCCGGTCTGGTCAACGGCAGTAACCGTGATAGGACGCTTGGTGATGGTAAACACACCCTCAACGTACTGGATGTCGTAGTTGCCGGCGCCCACATTGGCAAGACCAGTGGCAATCACAGTACCGGTGCCAACATGAGAATGGGTAGTGGCCGGAGCACCTTCTGCATCAGTAAAGATGAAAGACAGAGCGGCATCAGTCAGGGCGTTGTACTGGTCATCATGAATGTCAAGGTTATCATTCGATGCAAAGCCTTCGAAAACCAGGTCTTCAATAGAAAGAACAGGGTTCTCGTCGCCGTACACGCGGCTGATATCCTCGGCCATAGAGACGGTCAGTGTGCGCGGAGTAATGGTAAAGTCAGCGGGTTCCTTCGTGATGATGAAGTTGGAATCTTCGCCAACCACAGTCATCTCGTAAGTGCCAACGTCTTCACCAGCCTCACGCTCAACATGCAGGTCGACCAGGTCAGTACCTTCCAGAACGTAACGAGCACCATCAACGACGGTGTAAGTCAGCTCGGGGTCATCTTCACCGTAGACCTTGGTTGCATCATCAGGGCGAACCGTAATGGCACGAGCGTTGACAGTCAGCGTAGAATCGACCCACTTGATGGTGTAGTTGGGAGCCGCCACATTATCCAGGCCAGTAGCATGGATAGTGTAGGTGCCGACACTCGGCCGTTCAGGAATCGGTTCCCCGGTCTCAAGGTCAACGAACTTCAGCTCGCCAGTCAGAGCCGTGGATGCATTCTCGCCACGCTTGAATCCGCTGTAAGTAACAGCAAAATCAGGCAGCGGGTCGCCGTAAGTCATGGTGTAGGGGCCGTTCACGGCAATGGTCAGAACCGCAGGATTGATAGTCAAGGTGGCAACATCCATCTTGGTACCATCAGCCTTCAGCTCTTCATTGGTCGAGGTCACATAGGTCAGGTCATAGTTCTTGTTGTACAGGTCAGCCTGGATAGCGTATTCACCGACATCCTCGCCTTCCTCACGAGTCACGGAACCAGACAGTTTGCCTGTAGTCAGCGTCAGAACGTCAACGCCGGTATTAGCCAGATTGCCTTCGACCGTGTACAGAGAATCCAGAGACGGGTCGGCATCGCCGTATTCCTTCTCGGCATCCTTGAAGGTCAGAGTGATTTCACGAGCGACGACATTCATGGTGCCGTTCACAAGAGTCACTTCGTAGTTGTTATTCCGGGCATAGGTTGCGCCAATCGCATACTGGCCGACATTAGCGGTTTCAGCGGCACCAACGCAAGTGAAGACCAGAGAGCCGTTCATTGCGTTCTGGTCATCCATATCCAGGAAACCATCCCACACGACTTTGTAGCCGGACGCATCGAAAACGTCGCCATAAGTCTTGGTGACATCCTGAATCGTACCGGTTACTTTCCGGGCGACAATTTCAAAGGAATTGTTGACCAAAGTAATGTTGTAGTTCTTGGACATCGGCTGCTCGTCCAGCGTGCCGCGAGTGAAAGCATAGCGGCCAACATTCTCGCCAGGTACGCGGCTCAGAACAGCATCGGCCAAGTCAGCACGGGGGTCGGCAATGTTGTTGCCGCCGGTCCAGGTACCGAAATCCGGGTCAGCAACACTGAAAACAGGGTCCGGGTCACCGAAGGTCTTCTGCTGGCCGGGCGTGACAGTGAAGGTCACAGGACGGCGGGTGATGAGAAGACGATTGGCACCAGCATCGATGTCGACAGTGTAGCTGTCTTCCTTGCCAGGCAGCGGAGTGATGCTGGTGGTAATGTCGTAGTTGCCGACATCCAGAGTCGCACGGCTGTTGGAAGTGACAGGCTCGCCATCTTTCGTAATGCTGATGCTCACATAACCGACATTGGTAATCAGGTCACCATTGTGGTATGCCTTGGTTCCGTCAACAGCAGAAACGCCGGTAACGGTCAGCTCACGAATCATGTCTTCGGTAACGAAGTCACCATAGACAAAAGTCTTGGAGTCGGGAATCAGGGTCACATCGCCATCTGTGATAACACATGTGCCGTCGATAACCTGAATATCATAGTTGGCATTCGGCTCATAAGTAATCTTGATGGGATAAGAGCCCTTGGCCGCCGTGACATCAGACCATTCAGGGCAGGTCGCAGTGATATTCAGCGGGCTGCCTTCAGGGTCAACAACAGCAACGATAGCACTCTTGGAAGAGTTCCAAATCGTGTAGCCAGGAGTCTTGGTCGCATCGAGGACATTGTACTTACGAGTCAGCGTATTGCCTTCGATGATAATGGGCAGAGGCTTGACAGTCAGGATACCCTGGGTGCCGCTGGTCTGCCCCTTATAGATGATGTTGTAGTTCTGGCTTTCAAGACCGGAAGCGGTGATTTTATACTCACCTACAGGAGATGTGCGCACCGCCTCATGAGTCAGAACCAGTTTGCCGGTCAGTGCATTGTCTGCCGTGTCGGCAATACCGAGCTCTGCATTGGTGACGAAACCATCATAGGTCACGCCATCCATCACGTTCGGGTTCTCATCGCCATACAGCTTTTCAGCATCCGGGATGATAACTGTCAGGTCCTTCTTTACAATTTCAAACGCATCCTCTGCGACAAGAGTCACATCGTAGTTCTTGAAATCGTCGGAAGCCTCAAACTGCTCAATCGTGTAAGCGTAGGTGCCAACATTCTCACCTGGTTCACGGGTTACGACACAGTTGGCAAAATCGCCTTCCACTTTGCCCATATCGGTGTACTGGACGGCGAAAGAAGCGTCCATCTCACCGTAGGTCTTATGCTGGCCAGGCGTCACAATGATGTGCAGAGGACGCTGAGTAATGGTCAGGGTGCCAGGCAGATACTCGAACTTGTAGTTGTGCTGCGGTTCGAACATCGCAGTCAGCGTATATTCGCCAACCGGGGCTTTCTTATCAAAGCCGTTGTAGTTCTGACCATCTTTGCTGATGGCTGTGTAGCTCGGCTGTGTTTCGCCAAAGACGCTCGAATAGCTATCACCGTTGACGAATCCTTCTACGCCGTTATCACCCACATCCGTCTTCAGGGCGCCCTGACGGGCCTCACCGTAAATGGAAGTGACGTCAGCAACATGGACGGTCAGAGTAGCCTGATTGATTGTCAAAGTGCCGTTGTTAAATGTAATGTCGTAATACTGCTGGGTATTGACATCCGTGACCTGGAAGTTCCAGCCATAGGTCCCGACATCCTCGCCAGGCTCACGCACCGCAGAAACAGCAATGCGGGCCAGGCTCTTCTGTACGCCAAGAGCATTGGCGTCAGACAGCGGGTTGCCATCGGAACCGCGTTCGACAACAGAGCCATCACCCCATGTGAAGAATGTCAGCGCAGAGGGGTCCTTCGCACCATAGGTCTTTTCCTGGGAAGTAACGGTTGCAGTTACCTTACGGCGAGTAACATGCAGGGTTGCGTTGTTGCATACGAAATTGTAGTTTCCATTGGCGCCAGCGTTCTTGTCATTGATTTTGACAGAAACGGTATAGTCGCCAGGAGCGGAATCTACATCGGCATCGGTACTCACCACGGGGGTGCCGCCAAGCAGCTCTTCGATGGTGATGGAACCGGCATCCAGTTTTTCCTGGTCGGAAGTCGTCAGACCGGTTACGTGCCATGTAAATTCAGGATTTGCCTTGCCGTATTCACGGCTGAACTCCGCCTGGTTATAGTCGCCGTCCTTAATCATCGGGGTAACGATGACCGTATTCTCGACAACGTGCAGCTTTGCGGGGTGGAAAGTAATGGTATAGTTCGGGTTAGACAGGCTGCCGATATCAATATCGTAGTCACCAACCGGAGAGTTCTTGTCAGTGTTCGCATGCAGACTGCCGGACAGCTGGTCGCCGTTGATAAGGCCTTCTGCATGATAGGTTAACTGAGGCTGGTCCATGCCGTGGTTCTGGTACCCTTCATTCGCATACACATCGATAGGACGGGTGCTGACATGGATTTTGCTCAACTGAGTAGTGCCAGCCAGAATAGTGTAGTTGGTCTCGTTAATTGTAACGTTGTTGAGGTTGATGGTCACGTACACGTCATAGTTGCCGGCACCCGTACGAACGTCCTGCTCGGCAGTTGCGTACATCGTCAGAATACCCTCGTTAAGGGCTTTCAGGACATCAGCCTCGCTCTGCTCAGTACCATTCAGGGTAACCGTGAGACCTGGATTCACATACTCTTCGCCATAAGTACGAGTATTCTCGTTGACTTTAATGACGATAGTGTTTTCCTGACCTTCACCACGAGCAAATGTCACGTTGCCATAGGTCGTGCCACCCGCACGGATATTAGCCATAGTAGCCGCATCCATGATGGCGGGTTCCGTACCAGTTGCCAAGGGCGCAGGAGCATTGGCCGGAGAACTCACAATAGGAGCAACAATTTCATTGGTTGCTTCGGTAATCTCTTCCTCGGTAGGTTCAGTGACCTCCTCGGGTTCGGTCACCGTGCTGGGCTCTTCGCTTGGCACAGGTGTTGCAGTTGTGTCAGAAGTCGAATCAGTGCTCTGGCTGCTCGCCTCACTGGAAGCCTCAGATTCGTCCTTGGTTTCCGTGGAGCTGGCAGCCGCCGAACTGTCTGCATCGTCCTTCGCCTCTTCCTTTGGCGCATCCTCATCAGCTTTTGTCGCGTCAGAGCTGGCTGTAGGAGATGGCGTGGGTGTCTCGGTGGATTCCGATGCTGCGTCACCGACATAGCTCGTTGTAATTTCAGAGCTGTCATCAGCAAACGCAGTCAACGGAACCAACTGAGACATGGCCATCGCCACCGCGAGGACTGCTGCGAGAAAACGCTTCTTGGTCTTCTTCTGCATCGAAAAATATCCTCACTTTCTCTTGTCCGTTGTCTGGACATTATTTTTGACCCCTTACGTTTCCGAGTGATGCAGCACAAGGTTACTATATAGGGCCAAATGGGTTACCCGTCAGATTTCTGACGGCTTATATCATTAAATATGCCAAATTCATTTTGGAGCCGTTCTCACCAAAACGTTCAGCATATCCAATGCGAATCTAGCAATTTCACATTGCGCACATATATTATACCCTTGTGCGCTTCGCATCGCAACAAATAAGAAGTCACAAAATTGTTTCATTCCGCGAAAAGAGCAACTAGCTCATTCCAAATCTCAATTCCAAAATCGACAATTCCATCTAATGCTTTCTTTGCGGCGCCTTCATTGTTGCCGTCATTGTTAGGATTTGAAACATAATCCAGTGTTTCTCCTAAATCCATTTCGCTGCTGTCGGGAAGCTTTTCGTCACCAAGTTCTTCCCTGCCCAAAACGCCATAGTTCAGTGCTCGTTGGACCTTCTCTGCGATATCGGCGTCCTTATCAGAAATGATATTATCGTTTAGATAGTCAGCATACTCTTCGGCAGCCATTTGTGTGTTATTGCCAACACTAGTCATAAGGTGGTTAAGTGTGCCGTATACACCACCGAGGTGAGTTATAACAAAAACCAGGACCAACACGCCAAACACTACCGTAATGAGTGTGCGCGAATGTCGGAATATAATTGTTAGAACAAGGTAAAGCAATATGCCTATTAGAAAATACCATTTATATGCGTTTAGAAATTCTACCAGTGGATAGAATAACGATGCCACGAAAGTCATAGGAAAACCCTCCTTCCTAATATAAGGGAAATCAGTCTGCAGATTTGTGCGGCCGAAGAGAATCTGTATTGTCTCTATTATTTTACTCACTTTGCGACATGTCACCGAAGCGCCATTGCACAAACAAAAAAAGCCCCCTGGCTCCGAAATTTGGAACCAGGGGGCAATGGTTTGTATCGGCTACTTAGCGATTACTTGGAATCTTTATCTTTCTTTTTACGGGAAACAAAGAGTCCAGCAACACACGCGCCGAGTGCAGCGAACGGCGTGAGCACAGAAGCCATTACACCAACACCAGTCTTAGACGGGTCACGCGGGACGAACGTCGGGGCCGGAGTCGGAGCAGGAGCTTCGGGTTCAGGCGTTGGATTCGGTGCAGGAGTCGGAGTGGGTTCGTCCGGCTTATCGGGTTCAGGTACAATGACCGGAATCTCGACTTCGTTAGACGGCACATCCTTATCCGGGTCGATAGGTTCATTCGGGTCGATGCCGTGGCCCGGATTATCCGGGTCTTCGGGATTCTTGCCAGGAATTGTTGCAACCGCCACATTGATAATAGCGTCAGCATCCTCGGCCAAAGCCGTGTAGCTGTAGTGGATTTCGATTACAGCGCCCACAGGCAGGTGCTCGATGGTCCACATGTTATCACCGTTGTAGATGATGCCATCCTGGTCAGCAACCACGATGTCGCCATGACCACTGAACTTATCAGTAACCTTAACATTATCGAGGTCTTCGCTGCCGGTGTTGGTTACAGTCAGGGTGTAGTTAATGACTTCACCCGGCTTAACCTCTTCCTTGTCAGCGCTCTTCACGATAGTCAGGTCACGGTCTCCGACAACTGGGATATCGGTGCTGTCACCAGGCACTTCGACATCGACCGGGTTAGAAGGAATCTCTTCGTCCGGGTCAATCGGCTTGTCTGGGTCAACGCCATGTCCGGGATTATCGGGGTCTTCAGGGTTTGTACCGGGCACCTTGACCGTTGCGACGTTCTCAAGGATATGAGTAGCCACATCGGCAGGCTGTACGGTATAAGTGTAAGTGATGACCACATTGCCGCCGGCCGGGATTTCATCGAGGACGAACTGGCCGTTCTCGTAATGATATCCACTGCCTTCAACGCTTGTAATCTCACCAGCGAAGTTATTGGAATCGCTTACTACCGCATTCACTACAGGCACCGTCTTGCCATTGTGGACCGTCACCGTATAGGTCACGACCTCACCGGGTTCGGCTTCCGTCTTATCTGCGGTCTTGACGATAGTAACCTCGCCATCGTCCGGAACTTCAACAATCACAGGCTCAGAAACAATCTGCTGGGTCTCTCCGTCAGAAACGTACTTGACATCGGCTTCGTTGATGAGCGTGCTTTCGTCATTGGTCTGGACCGTGTAGGTGTAGGTGATAGTCACAGTCTCGCCTGCAGCCAATTCCGCAACTGTCCAGGTTCCATCGCCGTTGTAGGTATAGCCTTCGCCATCCTCAGCATTGATAGCGCCATTGAAGTTGTTGTGGTCGGTCACAGTCAGGTCAGTGACGGCCTCGTCAGTAGTATTGGTGACCTCGATAGTGTACGTTACAACCTCGCTCACAAGAGCCACGTTCTTATCCGCACTCTTCTCGATGTCAACCGGCGGGTCAGGTTCCTTGACGATAACGGCATTCAGAACATCGCTTGTGTCCTCAGCAACGACCACATAATCGTACTCGATGTTGATGGTTTCGCCAATGTTCAGTTCTGTAATCGTCCAGGTCTCATCTCCGTTGTAGGTGTAACCATCGCCGTTACCAGCATTGATTTCACCTGCACCACCGAAGAAGTCTTTGACAAGCACGTTGGTCAAATCGACTTGGCCATCATTGGTGACCGAAACGGTGTAATGGATGGTCTCGCCGACCTTAACGGTCTGCTTGTCGGCAGTCTTGATAATGGTCGTATGCTCAATCGGTACTTCTTCCTCAACAGGAGGCACGGGGTCCTCTATCGGGGTCGGAGTAGAGGTCAGAACCACGTTGCGCAGGATACCGTCTTCCAAGTCATCCTCAACCACCTTGTAGGTGTAGTGGATTTCGATGGTTTCACCAACACTCAGAACCGGAATATAGAATCCAGCCTCAGTGGTAATGAACCGGTCACCAGCGGTAACAGTGTATTCGCCCTTACCGTTGAAGATATCGGTCAGAGCAATCTGTTCGATATCACGGTTGCCGGTGTTGGTCACCGTAATGGTGTAGTTGACAAAATCGCCAACCTTTGCGGTCTCAACATCAGCGGTCTTAGTAACGGTCATGTTTGCCGGGTCTTCGACTTCCGTTGTAGTCTCGTCGCCAGGCACCTCGACATCCACGGGGTTGGAAGGAATCTCCTCATCCGGTTCGTTCGGGTCTTTGCTTGGGACATGAGCGGTTGCCACGTTTTCGAGAATTTGCGTATCCACATCAGCGATTTCGACAACGTAGGTGTAGGTGATAGTCACGCTTGAACCCGCATCGATATGGTCGATAATGAATTCTCCATTCTCAAAACGATATCCGGCTCCATCGACGCCCGTAATTGTACCTGCGAAGTTATTCGCATCAGTGACACGTACGTTGTCGATACCTTCTGTCTTGCCGTTATAGACCGTGACCGTATAGGTAACGGTTTCACCCGGTTCGGCTTCCTTCTTATCCGCGCTCTTGACGATAGTCACTTCTCCATCCTCGGGGACTTCGACAGGGACTTCCTCAGTCGGGATATTGTAGTCTTCTCCATCATAGGTGTAACGTACATCTGCCTGGTTGAGCAGTGTAGACGGGTCATCAGTCTGCACCGTGTAGGTGTAACGGATTTCAACCGTCTGCCCAGCAGCCAGTTCAGCAATGGTCCAAGTGCCATCGCCATTATAGGTGTAACCATCACCGGGGATAGGAGTGATTTCGCCTGTGAAGTTATTCGAGTCAGTTACCAACAGGTCTGTCACGGTCTCTTCGGTCGTGTTGCGCACCGTAATGGTGTAAGTCACGACTTCATCGACCTTGGCAACGTCCTTATCGGCATCCTTTTCCGGAATGATTGGTGGCGGCGGGTCTTTAATGACCGCAGCGTTCAATACTTCAGGAGCATCACCTTGCACAACAGTGTAGGTGAAGTGGATGTCATAGGTCGTGCCGGCAGGCACACTGGCAACCGTATAAGTACCGTCACCATTATCGGTCACGCCATCTGCGGGAACCAGAACCAGCTGTCCGAGTCCACCGAAGAACTCCTTAACCAGAACATTCTCAGCATCAGCGTCACCGCTGTTCTTGATGGAGACCGTGTAATTCAGGGTATCGCCCACATGAGCTTCTTCCTTGTCCACCGTCTTCGTCAGAGAAATATCCGGCACCTCAGTTTCGACTTCGTCACCCGGAACCTCAACTTCCACCTCATTGGACGGGATGTCCTCATCGGGGTCGATAGGCTTCTCGGGGTCAATTCCGTGACCGGGGTTGTTCGGGTCTTCTGGGTTCGTGCCAGGTACATGTGCAGTGGCGATGTTTTCGAGGATATGAGTAGGTACATCGGCAATCTCTACGGTGTAGGTGTAGGTCAAAGTGACATCCGCACCTGCCGCGATAGTGTCAATGACGAACTGTCCATTCTCGAAGCGGTAATCGGCGCCATCCACGCCAGTGATTTCACCAGCAAAGTTGTTAGCATCCGTCACCACAACGTCATGCACATCAAAATCCTTGCCGTTATGAACCGTCACGTTGTAAGTGATGGTCTCACCCGGTTTGGCGATTTGCTTGTCAGCCACCTTATGAATGGTGACAGAGCCAGGTTCAATGACAGGCACATCAACCGGATTCGTAGGAATCGTAATATGCTCGCCATCCTCATCGTATTCAACATCTGCCGTGTTAGTCAGGAGCGATTCATCTTCTTCACGCACCGTGTAGGTGTAGGTGATATTGACGGTCTCCCCTGCTCCAATCTCAGCAATAGTCCAGCTATGGTCGCCATTATAGACGTATCCATCGCCACCTGTTGCATCAATCGGACCAGCAAAGTTGTTGTTATCGGTGACAATTACATTCTGCTTGGCTTCATCATCGCCATTGAACACCGAGATGGTGTAGGTGATGATTTCATCGACATAAGCATACTGCTTGTCAGCGCTCTTGGTAGGTTCGACCGGCGGCTCCTCGGGCGTCACAACCGCTGCATTCAAGACTTCCGGTGCATCTCCCTCGACAACCGTGTAGGTGAAGCGGAGAGTCATAGAAGAATGAGCTGGCAGACGTGCGATGCTGTAAGTACCGTCTCCATTCACGGTCACACCAACAGTCGGGATGTAGTTGAGTTCGCCGTTGCCATCGAAGAAATCCTCAATCAAGATATTCTCCTGCGCGGTGTCGCCAGTATTGCTGACCTTCACCGTATAATTGAGGGTATCTCCAACTTCTGCGGTCGCCTTATCAACTGTCTTCTCGACAATCAGCTCGCCGTCAGGAATCTCGGTCTCGGTCTCATCACCAGGCACCTCTACGGTGACTTCATTAGAAGGAATATCCTCGCCGGGGTCATCCGGGTTTTCGCCAGGCACATGAGCCGTTGCAATGTTCTTGAGGAAGTGAGTATCAACATCGGCGATTTGAACCGTATAAGTGTACGTCAGAGTAACACTCTCACCAGCCGGAATCGTATCAATGATGAACTTGCCATCCTCGTAATGGTAGCCAGAACCATCCACAGCGGAAATCTCACCAGCAAAGTTGTTGGAATCCGTCATTGTGACGTTGTGGACGTCGGTAGGCTTGCCGTTATGAATCGTGACCTGATAGGTGACAACATCATTCGGGTAAGCAACTTCCTTATCCGCGCTCTTCACAATCGTGATTTCGCCATCTTCTGGTTTTTCGACTTCGACCGGATTGGTCGGAATCGTAATTTCCTCGCCATCCTGCGTGTACACAACCTCGGCCTGGTTCACGAGCGTGGACTCATCTTCGGTCTTGACAGTGTAGGTATAGACTATGTCAATGGTTTCACCAGGTTCAATCTTCGCAATTGTCCAGGTTCCGTCACCGTTATAAACGTAGCCGTCTCCATTCGATGCGTTGATTTCGCCCGCGAAGTTGTTAGAATCCGTGACAGTCAGGTTTTCCTTGGTGACTGTATCGTTATTAGTTACCGCAATGGTGTAAGTAACGATTTCATCAACCTTGGCAACATTCTTGTCTGCGGTCTTAACAGGGTCAACTGGGATTTCCGGTTCAGGAATTTCAACCGCCGCATTCAGTACCTGGGGAGCATCCTCAGCAACGACCACATAAGTGAACCGCAGCGTGTAGGTCTTGCCGGCTGGCACAGAAGCGATAGTGTAAGAGCCATCGCCATTATCCGTCACACCGTTCTGGCTGATATAATTCAGCGTTCCATGACCGCCGAAGAAATCCTTCACGAGCACGTTCTCGGCATCACCCGTTCCTTCATTGCTCACCTTGACCTCGTAGTTCAGGGTATCGCCGACTTCGGCAACATCCTTATCTACGCTCTTGGTGATTACAATTTCGGGTTCAGGAATTTCAGTCTCGGTGCTATCGCCAGGGACCAGAACCTCAACCTCGTTAGACGGGATTTCGGAATCTGGGTCAATCGGACGGTCGGGGTCAATGCCATGTCCAGGATTCTCCGGGTCTTCTGGATTCGTGCCGGGCACAAAGGCCGTAGCAAAGTTATCCAGAATCTCAGTCGGGACATCGGCAATCTGTACAGTATAAGTGTAGGTGAGCGTAATGCTCTCCCCTGCCTTCAGTTCATCAATGATAAACTTGCCATCAACGAAGCGGTATCCATCACCATCCTGGCCCTCAATCGAACCAGCAAAGTTATTGGTATCGGTGACTTCGACATTGTAAATATCAAAGCCCTTATCGTTGTGCAGGGTAACAGTGTAAGTGACAACCTCACCAGGCTTAGCCTCGGTCTTATCGGCGGCCTTTACGATGGTAACTTCACCAGGCTCAGGTTTTTCGACATTTACCGGGTCTGCCGGGATATGGTGCTCACCACTTTCATCAGTGTAGTGGATAGTTGCTTCATTGGTCATGATGGTCTCATCTTCTGTCGTGACAGTGTATGTGTACACGATATTGATGGTCTCACCGGCGCCAATTTCAGCAATCGTCCAGGTGTGGTCACCGTTATAGACATAACCATCACCATCGGTGGCGTTGATTTCGCCAGCGAAGTTGTTGGTGTCGGTGACAAGCACATTCTGTTTGGCCTCATCATCGTGGTTCGTAACCTTAATGGTATACGTCACAACTTCATCGACCTGCGCAATAGTCTTGTCAGCGGTCTTCTCGGGTTCCACTGGCGGGTTTTCCGGCACGATAACAGCAGCATTCAGAACTTCCGGTGCATCCTCCTCAACCACAACGTAGCTGAAGTGGATGTTCTTGCTCTCACCCTCACCCAGACTTGCAATGCTGAAGGTGCCATCCTCATTACGAGTTACGCCATCATCAGCAGATACAAAGGTCAGGGTTCCGTGACCGCCAAAGACATCTTCAACTGTCACATTTTCGAGAGCAGCATCGCCTGTATTGGTTGCTGTAACCGTATACTGGAGTGTATCACCAACGCTTGCAACCGTCTTATCAACAGTCTTGGTGATTTCCAGCTTGCCTTCTCCAACCTCGGTCTCGGTTTCGTCACCCGGCACCTCAACCTCTACCTTATTGGACGGAACATCCTCATCGGGGTCAATCGGGCGGTCTGGGTCAACACCATGGCCAGGGTTGTTCGGGTCTTCTGGGTTCGTGCCAGGCACATGTGCAGTAGCGATGTTATCGAGGATGTGAGTCGGCACATCGGCAATCTCTACGGTGTAAGTGTAGGTCAGAGTGACATCCGCACCGGCCGCGATAGTGTCAATGATAAACTGTCCATTCTCGAACCGGTAATCGGCGCCGTCAACGCCAGTGATTTCACCAGCAAAGTTGTTGGCATCGGTCACCACAACGTCATGCACATCGAAGTCCTTGCCGTTATGAACCGTCACATTGTAAGTAACAATTTCTCCCGGCTTGGCTTCTTTCTTATCGGCTTCCTTATGGATGGTCACATGGCCAGGTTCCGGAACCTCAACAGTTACTGTATTGGTCGGAATATTGACCTCGCCACCATCTTCCAGATAATTGACGTTTGCATCGTTGACCAATGTTGTTTCGTCGTCACTCTGCACCGTGTAGGTGTAGTGGATTTCGATAACGCCACCAGCCTCAATGCGGTCAATCGTCCAGGTATGGTCGCCATTGTAGGTGTAGCCCTCACCCTCAATCGGGGTGATTTCACCCTTGAAGTTGTTGGTGTCGGTAACAGTCAGATTCTCCTTGGCCTCAGTATCGTTATTCCGCACGGTAATCGTGTAGGTGATAACGTCATTGACCGGAGCAAACTTCTTGTCCGCGCTCTTCTCGGGTTCGACAGGAATATTGGGTTCAGCAACAGCCGCATTCAGAACCAGAGGAATATCTGCTTCTACTACAGTGTAGCGGAAATGCAGTTCTATCGTGGCGCCAGCAGGCAGCTTAGCGATGTGATACGTTCCATCACCATTCGGCAAAATACCGATGGACGGGATGTATTCCAGTGTGCCGTGGCCATCGAAGTAGTCGGAGACCGTAATGTCATTCAGGTCACCATTACCAGTATTGGAGACAGTGACGGTGTAGTTCAATACGTCACCAACTTGGGCTTCCGTCTTATCAACGGTTTTCACGACAACCAATTCGCCCTTTTCGGGAATATCAGTTGTCGTTTCATCGCCAGGTACCTCGACAACGACTTCATTAGACGGGACATCCTGGTCAGGGTCAATCGGCTTTTCGGGGTCAATACCTTGTCCCGGATTATTCGGGTCTTCTGGATTCGTGCCTGGCACATGAGCTGTCGCAATATTCTTCAAAAGTTCGGTCGGAACATCGCCGGGCTCAACGGTATAAGTGTAATGCAGTGTCACACTTGCACCAGATTTCAGCTCATCAATGACAAACTGTCCGTTTTCGAAACGATATCCGCTTCCATCCACGCCGGTGATGGTTCCTGCAAAGTTGTTGGCGTCAGTGACGACAACATTCTGTGCATCGACGGTCTTACCGTTGTGAACCGTAACAGTATAGGTCACGACTTCGCCAGGCCGTGCAATCGTCTTATCTGCACTCTTGACGATGGTGACTTCACCTTCAACAGGCTTATCAACTTCGACAGGGTTGGACTCAATAGTAATAGGCTCTCCATCTTCAGTGTAGGTCACATCGGCCTGGTTCACGATAGTGCTGGCATCTTCGCTCTGCATCGTGTAGGTATACACGATTTCGATAGAAGCGCCTGCATCCAGGTGAGCGATGGTCCATGTGCGGTCACCGTTATAGACATACCCGCTACCATCGGTCGCGACGATTTCACCAACAAAGTTATTGCTATCCGTGACGGTCAGGTTTTCCTTCGCTTCATCGGCGGTATTTGTGACCGTAATTGTGTAGGTTACGACCTCATTCACCGCAGCAATATTCTTATCGGCTTCCTTCTCAATGTCCACAGGAGGTTCTTCGGGAACAATAACAACGATGTTATCAATTGTGCCCTTGTCACCTTCCTGGACCGTGTAGGTGTAAGTAATGTCAATGGACTCGCCAGCCGCCAGTTCTGGAATCAGGAAGTTACCGTCATCCATAACAGTATAGCCATCGCCATCTGCCTTGACTGGTTCGCCAACACCATTGAAGTAATCCTCAACGATGACATTATAAGCAGTAGCGTCACCGGAGTTCGTGATATGGAGCGTATAGGTCAGCACATCACCAACCATTGCCGTTTCCTTATCAACGCGCTTCTCGATGTCCAGAATGGCTTCTGGAGTTTCGCTTACTACTACATCTTCGTCGTCAGGGTTACTCGGCACAGGGTTACCGCCTGGATTGCGTCCGGTCGCCACCGCCGTATTCTCTACCTTACCAGTAACCTCATCGGCTTCAACTGTAGTATAGGTATAAGTTACAGCGAAGGAATTACCCGGAATCAGTTCATCGGCAAATGTCCATTCACGTGCATCTGCATCATAACTAACGTTACCGGCCGTTGTGTTGACAGTCTCGCCAGCACCAGAAGTCGTATCCTTCACAACAATGTTATGCAGGGTTGTCGTTCCGGTATTGGTTACAACGATGGTGTAGTGAATGTCTTCACCAACACCCACAATGGATTCAGCCGCCTTCTTCTCAACAGTCAGACCGTCTTTGATGACTTCAACCTCAACAGGGTTGGAAGGAACATCAAACGGGTCATCTGCATCGGTCCCGGTATCTCCTTCCGGCACATGCACGGTAGCGATGTTCTCAATCACGGTCGGGTCGTTCTGAACAACTGTATACTTGTAAGTAATGTCGATGCTCTCACCAACCGCCAGGAAGTCAATTACGAACTTGCCATCACGATAGGTATATCCTGTGCCAGGTACCGGCACCAAGATACCGAGTGCATTCGAATCGTCAGTTACAGTAAGATTGCTCAAATCAACCGTGCCATCATTGACGATATGCAGAGTGTAAGTGACTGTATCGCCTTCATAGACCTGGTTCTTGTCAACACGTTTCGTGATAGCTACGGACCGGCCAATCAGGGGCACGTCAACCTCATTGGAAGGCTTTTCAATCTCAGGAATGTTATCGCTTGGTGGAACGGTACCTGTGGCAACGTTTTCAAGGACTTCATTCGGGAGGTCGTCAGGAGTCACCGTGTAGGTGTAACGAATATTGACTGTAACGCCAACGCCCAGTTTTGCAATCGTCCAGGTTCCGTCTTCCTCATTGTAAGTAGAACCGGCAGAACGCAGCGGGACAATGTTTCCAGCGAAGTTATTGTCATCGGAGACAACAATGTTATTCAGCTGAACATTACCAGTGTTGGTCACAGAAATCGTGTAAGTGACGACATCGCCAGCAGCAGCAATCTCCTTATCAGCGGACTTAACGACCTCAATATCATGGCGAATAATATCGACATCGACATCAGGTGTTTCGTCAAACCAATCCGGGTCAGGTTCAGTACCGTCGGTAATCGTCATGTCCGTGATAACAGCTTTGTTCGTCAGCGTATCGTTACCATCCGTGCCGTGGTCTTCCGGACGTACAGTGTAGGTATAAACAATCTCAAACGAGTTGTTACCGTTCTGGGCGCTCGGCAGGCTCGGGATGGTAAAGACGCCGTTATCATAGCTGTATTCGGCATTGTCAGGAATCGTGATAGCACCAGCGAAGTTATTGGTGTCCTCAACCTTGACGTTGGTCAGGTCATGCAGAGTTGCGTTCGTAACCTTAATGGTGTAAGTGACAATCTCGCCATCCGTAGTAATTTCGCGGTCAGCGGTCTTCTCAATGTTCACCTGTTCGGTCGGAACGACTTCCAGCACGCCATTAACGTAGGTGATGTTATAGTTCCGGTTGCCGTTGGACCCATTCTGCAGGCTCAGGACAGCATCGCTCGGTACGTTCGGGCTCTTGCCGACTTCCGTCTGCGAGCCAGTCACGGTGACCGATTCGAGCGTATCATGAATGCCCAGGGTCTCATTGATAACCAGGCCTTCGGCCTTGTATCCGCTATCTGTCAGAGGAGTACCGTCATACACCTTCATTGCGCTGTTAGCTGTAATAACAAGCTCAGCAGGCGTAATGGTGAATGTGCCATCATCAACACTGGTGATAATGAAGTTATCAACTTCAGTGTATCCGGCACGAATCGGATACTGACCAACGATTTCGCCAGGTACACGGACCGTTACCAGATGCAAGCCGGTGCGAACCGCTTCCAGCTGCTCATCACTTGCTTCATACGGATTGCCGTTTTCATCGGCAACCTCGAAATGGCAGGTGAATTCATCCGGGTCAAATGTGCCGTAAACCTTCTCGGCGTCATCAACGATAATACGGATAGTCAGCGGCAGGATTTCAAGAGTTCCGTCAATGTAAACGAATTCATAGTTCGGGTTGCTGAATACCGAATCCTCAGCGGAAACACGGTATTTGCCATCCTCCATAGAACCGCCGCCAACGGGGCTCCACTTCTCTGCCTCATTATCAATGACAAGGGCTTCTTCGCCACCGATGTCATCAATCGCATCGCCACGCTTATATCCAGTGATGGTGACTTCCGGAATCGGGTTATCCTCACCGTAATACTTGCTGTCCGGCAGGGCCGTGACAACAATCGTCGCGGGCTTAATGGTCTCGGTGCCAGGAATCACGGTGATTTCGTAATCCTGCATCGGTTCGGCCTCACCGGTAATCGGGTGCTCACCGACCTGTTCGCCAGGCTCTGTTCCAGCATCCGGGCGTTCCGTGGTGACGTCGATATGACGGATGTCATCCTCGTCAACCAGGTCTTCCGGATTCTCCAGATGCCAAGTGAACGTCGGCGGGTCTTCCTCGCCATAAATCTTCTCCTGGTCGTCAACGACCACAACGAGCGGCTTCTTGGTAATGGTCAAATCGCCATTCACATAGCGGAACTCGTAGTTGTCGGCTTCCAGAGTAGATTTATCGTCGTTGACCGGGTACAGACCGGTATGAGTCTTTTCATCGACCGGATTACCGTCTGCATCGAAGCATTCGATAATGAGGTCACCACGAATTACGGACTCGTCATCATGGATACCAGTACCCGTCAGGTCGGGGTGACCCTCAGAACCGATAAATCCATCATAAACAACACCAAATTCAGGGTTCGGGTCGCCATAGACTTTCGTATAGCCTCCATCAACCGTAACAGTGATGATTGCCTTAACGATGGTCAGCGAACCGTCAATGATTTCGACTTTATAGTTCGGGTTGTCGTAGGTACCAGTGATAGTGTAAGCGCCAGCGTGTTCGCCATCGACGATATCGCCCTTGCCAACATTTTCGCCGAGTGTACGAGTCAGGGTTAGGTTCAGCGGGCTGTTCTCCGGGTCAATGACCGTACCAATGCTGCCATCAATCTTGCGCATCGTGTAAGTAAAGGTCGGGTCGGCAGAACCGTACACTTTCTTCAGATGGTCAATGATAATCTGGAGCCGCAGCGGGCTGATGGTGATATCGCCATCCAGATAGACGATTTCGTAGTTGTACAAACCATTGGAGTTCGGAAGGACTTCAAGGTTCGAACCGCGATGCATCTGTCCATCTTCCAGCTCGATTTCAGGCTTGGCAGAAACGATATACTTACCAACCGGCGTTGTCACGGTGCTGATGGTCGCAAAACCAACTTCACCGGTCAGGACGGTTTCGGCAGTATCTTCGCGCTTGAAGCCAGTAATATTGGCGCCAAACGTCGGGTTCTCCTCGCCGTAGGTCTTCTTGTATCCACCCATGACCTGGACAAGCAGCGTTGCGGGCTTGATTGTGAAATCAGCATCCACAAAGCGGATGTCGTAGTTCATCTTGCCATCTTCACTGTACGGGCTAACGTTATTGATGTCGATGTCGTAGACACCTACATCCTCGCCAGGCTGACGCTGAACGTCACCAGGCAGGTCGTCAGGTTGTACGCGGACCTCATCGCCCACCTTTTCGGTCACTTCGTCACCGACGTAGTAGGTCTCGCCGTCTTCGCTGTGGCCGTCATGGATGATAAAGTCGATGGTCGGGTCGGCGTCACCGTAAATCTTCTCGTTGTCCTGGGCAATGACAGTCACAGGACGCGGGATAACGGTGACATATCCGGGATACAGGGTAATGTCATACTTGCTGCTTTCGACGCCAGTTGCATAGATGGCATAAGAGCCAACAGAACTGGTCTGGAGGTCAGTGTGCTGGAAGTTCGGGTCAGAAATGATACCGGCTTCTTCAGGTGTGACTTCCGTGCCGCCGATGTAGTAAGTGATGGAATCCTGGTCGCCTTCAATGTAGTTATTGATGGCGTTGCCGTAGTAACGGGTATGGTCGCTGACAATACCAATCAATTCATCGGCACGATAAATAATGTCATTGTCAGGAATATAGGTAATGGTGTAGTTGGTATTCAGCCCATCGATTTCGCCATGGCAGCCAGGGTCATGACCCAGTTCTTTTTCTGCCGCAGACACATAAATCGGATAGACGCCCACTTCTTCGCCATCTGCACGGCTCAAATCGAATGTGATAGGCGCATTCTCAGGGTCAACACAGACATTCGGGTCGGTACCGCTCGTGCCAGTCTTACCAGTCAGGTCATCCGTGATGAGCACGGTATGTTCGGGGTCAGGCGTGCCATACGGCTTGCTCCAACCACCGGCCTCAATGGTAATCGGGCGCGGGATGATGCGCAGCGAAGACGGGTTCTGTGTGATAACGTAGTTGTAATTTCCGAACTGGTTCGGAATCATCTCCAAAGATGTCTCATCAACGTTGAAGGTGTAATCGCCAACGGAAGCCTTGATATAATCGAAGCCATCGTCAACAACACGTCCTGCGTTGCGACCATCTACGAAGACAGAATCAACTGTGTCATCATACTTGAAACCGGTAATGCCAATGCTCCAATCAGGCGCCGGGTCACCATAGTATTTTGTATGGTGGTCAGGTGTTACCATCAGGTATGCCGGCGTAATTTTGAAGATACCGGTTTCAACATCTACCATGTAGTTGTCGGAGTTGTTGTAGCTGTCAACACGAATCACATAGCCGTCATACACATCACGGCCAGCGTCACGGACAAGCTTTACATCAGACAAATCATCCCACTTTACGCGGCGTCCTTCGAGCGTATAGGTCAGTGCTGGCTCGTTGGCCGTTCCGTAAACCATTTCCTTATCATCGGGAATAATGGTAATAGACAGAGGATGAATCTTCAGGATGTTCTGAACGTAGTTGAGCGAGTAGTTCTGGACCTGTTCACCATACATATTGGTAACGGTCTTGACGGTCAATGTATTGCCATTCGCGGCATTATCGTTGACCCAAACCGCATATCCACCAAGATGGAAGTGGCTACGGTCCTTGCCATCACGCTCAGAGCAGTATTCACAGGTCTCGGAGATTTCATCGACGTAGATGACGTCGCTGTTTGTCTCAGCATCCGACAGGTACGGAATATTGCTGCGGCCGTCTTCCATCTTGATGGCTTCAAGACCGCCTACATTGTCAGACACTTCAAGGACATCGGCAATCGTATCGCCGGCCACCAGTGTCATATCTTCATACTTGTCAGTCGCATCGTTACCAATCACCTGATAATCGTCTTCCCCATCCAGAGTCAGCTTATAGCTGAATTCGGATGTGAAAGCCGGGTTCTCATCTCCGTAATCTTTGAGGGATTCGTTCACAGAAATGCGAATCGGGCGTGGGTTGACGTTCAGGAAGGATTCATCGACCTGTACGATGTAGTTGGACAGAACCGGGAAGTTGTCCTCGTTCAGTCCAATATAGGTAATGGGATAATCGCCAACAGGTGTATCATCTTCCGGAAGCAGGTCGTACTTGAACTCATTCTTGTACTTTCCTGTCCAGTCTTCCATGCGGAGTTCGTCGGCGCCCATCAGGCCAGCGATAGTCAGCCAGCTGTTAGAACCGGTCGTAGAAGTATACACGTCGTCCGTGTAAGGAACCTCGTCCAAACCTTCGCCGTAAATCAACTGCTGGCCTTTGACCATTGCAATGACGCCTGCGCGATAAATGGCACCGGAATAATCTTCGTCAGCGATATAATAGTCGCCATACTCGTTGTTTACGAGTGTCAGGTCTTCTGTACGGGTAATGACATTTTCGTCCAGCCACCAGTACCGGTTCTCGTCACCGGAACTCGGCTTAATAGTGCCATTATCACCGTTCGAGTCTTTACCGACCAGCTCCTCACCTGCATTCATTGTTGCATAGGTGCCGGCGTATTCCTCTTTGTCAGTCTTTACAGTGTCTCCAACAACGATATTATCCAAACTGATGTTGGAAATCGTTGCATCTGTCGTATTATCGTAACCACGGTAGTTGTTAGGTTCTTTGACTTGTTCCTCATAATTGCGGAACTGGTCAGCCATGTAACGGGTTATGTCCGTCGTGACACGCTCACCGGCAAGCAAGGTGTCATAGAACTCTTCAACTGTCATGGTTTCATCATTGTACGAAACTGTATCCGTCAGCTGTTTTCCTTCGCCCAAAGGTTGAGCAAGAACATCATACTGCTGTGAATACTTCTGCGTATCATGATACAAACTGTGCAGATGCAATGGTCGTGCTGTAATTTCGCCAGACACATTCCAATTGTCCACATAGTAGTTACCATTCGAATTGACAAGGTCTACTTGCGTAATCAGGTCAATGTTATGTTTACCGACATGGCTCCATTCATTGGCACCATCATCCACAAAGTAACCAAATGCAGTTGTTATTGCAAGAGATACAGTATCGCCTGGTACAATACCATCCGTAATCTTCAGGTTAGTCACTTTGGCAAGTGCCATTCCATTATATTCACGAGTGGAAGAACCAGCGACATCCAAACCGCGAGGATAGATGTCAAAATAGACCGTATCGCCATCACCGGATGCAGGCAATCCCTTAGACGCATACGTAAAACCAGGAATGGTGTTTTCGTACACATACTCAATGGTATATCCAGGTGCCGACACAGTTACCGTGGCTGCATACGAACCTGTCGTATTCAGCGGCAACATTTCTGCGTCTGTGGATGCATTGATTGCCTGTGTTACGGTTCCATAGTTGTTGCTATAGGTAATTTTGGCATTGGCCAGAACCGTTGCCATATCACCGTCTGTGTCAACGACAGAAACGGTGGCTACGTTCGGTTGACCATCATAAACCTTATTCGCAGCGGAAATTTTGACCGTTGCAAAATGGTTCACAGCGCCCGTATCTTCATACGCAGTGTCAAATGCATTTTTGCCATTACGCTTGAAACGACGGTCACCGAAGTCAACCATGCGGATGGTGGCGGAGCCATTAGTAAAAGCAGGATTTCCCCCTGTAATCATTTCAGTGGAAATAACCTTTACTTTACCGCCAGTATCTGTATTCCATTCAGAACCCGTTGTGGCAACGTAGCTTGTGCCACCACCAGCCGAACTATTACAGTTTGCGGTATTGCTATCATCAGTCACATAATACTGATTGTTTGCCCAACCACCAAACCAACCACCGCCACCACCACGTGGTCCGCCATGGCCGTTCCAGTTCATTTTAATCCCAGAAAAGTTTCCACCACTGGTACCAAGTGCAAAACCAGCGTTGCCACCACTCAGTGGTGAAAGAACATGAGTTGCATTCGGACCACCATTGCAATAGACAGCATATTCAGGATAAGATGGCGTTGCTCCTTTTGCTATCCAGTTGCCATTAACATTTTCGTGTTGCGGATTGTTTTTCTCATCAAACAGCCATCTAGTTGGAAGTCTGCTTGAATTCAAAATAGACAATATTGATTCGCCTTCCATGGCATCGTTGCTACTAGCTGCATGATACATGCCAGGATAGTCCCAACCATATGTGGCAGCGCTTCCAGCGCCACCACCCGCAACGCCAAGAATATATTGCGAGGCTATACTTTGATTTTGATAATCAATCAATCGGCCAGTGCCCATTAAGCCAACAGCGACCGTGGTAGCTCCACCGCCACCAGCTCCGACACTGTGTCCTTTGCCAGGTGCGCTAGTAGCCCATGACGTATCGCCACCGATGCCGCCATTACCACCACCATTATATCCGCCTAATCCAGTTGCCGGGTCAGGATTCCCCGGCTCATTGAACTTGTGTTCGTCTTCACCAGGTCCGCCAGCTCCACCAGCAACAAAATATAGCTTTGCTCCTTCTTCCGCTTCAATCGTAAGTTTTGTGGTGCCACCTTCGCCACCACCACTGCCACCATACAGCGTAATCTCATATGTGCCTTCAATAGGTGCAGTCCACTCAGAATATGGATTCTGCGCATTGTTAGCGCCGAAGGATGCATTCACATTTTGCAGGTCTTGTTCGTCGATGTAGAAATAAACCTGGTCACCCAAGTCAGATTTTCCATCGTAGCAAACATAGTAGATTGCATTGCGCCAGAACCACTGCCATGTATTCTTGGAAATGGGATTGCCAGACTTAGAATAGAACGCAATACCTTGTACCTGGCCATTTTGATTCAAGAACGCTTTAGACTCATCGATTCCAAAATAGTAATCGAAGTTATGTCCAGACGCATCTGTAATATTATGGTCAATCACAATAGTATCACGCGAATGAATTCCACTGCGGTCATTTACATCATGACCGGCAATGAAATACGTTTCAGCGTACCGAAGTCCATTTGGCGCAATAATGTCAAGAAGCTTATAGTTGTAAATGGCTGCTCCGGAATTCTTTGCTTCCCGAAGTTCAGGAATCTCGTTTAGCAGTGTATCCAAATTTTTAGCGCTGCCATTTGCAGTTGTAATATCTTCGTTCTTATTTGGGTCATTGGCACGAATACTGATATTGTAATCCAAAACCAGTTCAGCGCCATAGTTGCGATACTCAGGGTCCTCATACAGAGTTACCGGGTCAGCATCACGATTGAAGTTGAATGCATAAGCTTGTGCTTCGCAGTAAGACTTCAGTCGGGTTCCGTCCCAGCCCTTAATATAACGCAGCTGCCCAAGGACATTAAAGTAGAAGTGCGTTGACCCGAAATCCATAGGATTGGTCGCGGAGTCAATATGCAGACTCGTTACCAAATTCCATTCAGTCAATTCATCCGAATCCTGATTTGCCGGGTCTGTCGGATAAACGGCGTCCAAAGTAATATAACCTTTGAACTTATAATATGGCGTACCGTTTTCCAGGAACACTTCTTCAAGTCCGGGAATCACACCGTTACCGCCATCTGCAGTACACAGTACGTCCAGATTTCCAATTACTTCACCAACATCGTCATACGAAGGCGTAATAGGACTTCCCACTGGGTGGAAAGAGTTTACCGCTTCGTTCAAATCATTTTGATATTGCCAAGTAATGGTCGGCAAATTATCTTTATTGCCAGTGAAAGTAATCTTTGTTGTATAAACTGCCTTATTGTCGTTTGCCGGACCGGTCACAACAAATTGACCATCGCGGTCATCATAGCCGACATCAAAGGTGTCGAGAGGAACTTCCGTGGTTGCACGACCATCATTTGGCGGTGTATCCATTTCAGAAGTCCAAACGACATTACCGTTTGACGGGTCAGATTCGTTCAGCAACAATGCCTGTGCCTTCAGGTCTGTCAACTTAATGGTTGGTGGAACAACAATCAGGTGTCCAGTACGACTTGTTACTTGATTGTTTGCTGTGTCAGTTGTCCCCTGCATAGTACGTTGAGCATTGTACTGGTACCGAAATACAACACGGAAATCAAACGAATCCCAGTCCATTGGACAATCAAGCAATGTCAGTTTAATAGTGGTATGTTTACCCGCTACTTCAGAGTTAGGCGTTGTTGTTTCTGGTTTCCAGAAATTTGCTGTTGGTACCCAAACGCCATCTTCCCATTGTGTAGAAGTGGAGGATTCTTCTTGAACCTCGTAGCTTCCATCTGGGAAAAGCGAATCGCCTTCGATGGGTTTCCAGCTACCTGTGAGTCCGCGATACTGGATTTCATAGGTAAGACCTTCATCTAAACCTTTCCAGAAATCGGCCTCGAAAACAAATTCGGCGTCAGAAGCAACATTCACACGCTTGTCAAACGCTTGAATGACATACATGGGACGCTGTTCAATATCAATATAGCCATTGGCTCCTTCAACAGCAACTCCCTCATCAATCGTAGTATAAACCTTGCCATTATATGTGTACTCGGTTTTCAATTGGATACGATTTCCTGTCCACGCAAGGAAACTTAGAGCGACATCACTTGATGTGGCTGGGATGCCGCTCTCAGTGGCAGGATTATATACCGTAGCATTAACCTTACCGGTCACAGCGCCATCAGAAGTGGTAAAGCTGGCGCCCGGATTGCCAATTCGCACCCAATTGCCTGCGCTATTTCCTTGAATGATTCGGTAATACCATACAATATCACTGTCACTGATACGTGCATCTGCAATAAATGCACTACCCGTCATAACATGGTCAGTCGGGCCTTCCCAGTAGCGATAATCCGCAATTGGAGTTGCTTCGGGTTCAATGAGTTCGAGGGGAACCGTCATGTCGGTGTCCCAGAAGCTTCTTGGAACTTTAGCAATAATTGGCCCGTATTGAGTCACTTCATTGCCACTTCTGTCATAGACACGTGCTCGGTAAATCGTATCGGCGCCTGCGTATACTGGTGGCAAGTTACTGATAATATACTTGTCATCAGAATTGACAACACAGCTAAAATCAGCATCTGCCGGCAACATGCCTTCATTGTCTTTGCCGTAGATATGGATGGTATAACCTGTATAGTCCACATCCGTTGTATCAAATAGGTCAGGCAAATAACCAAGAACACGTGCTATGCCTGTGGTACGCGTACCCGTATCGCTAGTTTTAACAACATTCTGAACTGCAGAATCTTCTAAACTAGAACCAAGGTTCCACCCATTGGCATTACCTGAGTTGTACTTTCCAGCCGGGTCATCATCTTGCACAAATAGTGGTGCCCCATTATTTGGCAGTGTGACAGTATAAGTATCGGCGCTAAAATGTCCCATGAAGTTCTTAATTCCTGCCCAACTATCACCATATAGTTCAGCGAGATTAAGGTCATTGGTCAACATATAGCAGTCGTCCAAAGGATACCAGAAGCTACCGCCATTTGCCAGTGCATCCAAAATCGTTTTGGCGTTCACATTGTTAATTCGGTGAACAAAATGACTCATCTGGTCACCATTCTGTTCACTCTGGCAGACTTCGCACTGCTTCCGCTGCGAGATGTACATGATGGTGTTGACCAGAAGCTTTGCTTCCATGTCGGTAAAACGGTTTTCCGGCAAGTGACCAATCTGGTTCATCAGGAAGTTTCCGTCACCAGCCAGGTAGAAGTTGTTGGTACCGGTCTTTCCATCGACTGTAGGGGTAATCAGCTTGCCGTTACCATCTGCAGCAGATGCGGAGTTATTGGCGTAATCCACCCAAATTGTGCCAAAAGCCACTTGCATATTGCTATGCGTAGGCATGGCATTGAACGTTTCGCCAGAGCCGACGAAATCATATGGATAGTTAGTCGGCGTACGATATTTGGCACGGTTCAAGGCTTCACTATGCGAATATGGGTAAGCTCTAACGCGAAGCAGATTCGACCCATACATAGTTGTCTTGTAGTTAGGGCTCAAATGAGAACCGCCAGAAGACATGATTTTAGAAGGAATCTTATACGGGTCGCCATAGCTGTAAGCCATAAAAAACTCATAGTCACCACCATCGGCGTCATTTCCGCCGAGGATGTTGAACGACTCCGTATTCGCGTTGTTCTGGCCCATCAGCGCATTCATGTTCCAATGACCCCAGTTGGGATTCCACTGGTTGACATTATAATAGCGCGTCGCTGTATCGTTGGGGTCAATTGGAACGATATGATAGGTGTACCGCGACCCATTCCGGTTCTCCAGTGTCACCTGGTGAACCGTATACCCATTCTGGCCAGTCGTGGTAGAGCAGCCGTCACCAGGATAGTGCCAGTTACCCGCCGGGTCCTGTCCGTAGTAATGCCACGGACCATTCACATCGCCCCAGGCGTCAGTGTAGGCACCGGCATAACCATACATGGTATCGTGGCCAATCATCATGCCGTAGCCTTCTGCGATATAGCTCTGGAGAGCCCAGAATGCTTTGCCGGAAATGTCCGGTTCATCATAGACACCAGGGCCCCAGGTAAACGAATCCATGCGGTAGTTACCTTCCGCGTCCATTAGGTACTTATCTGGGTCAGCATTAAACTTGTTGACTTCAACTGTGTACATGGTGATATGGGTATTGTCATCATAATAACAATTGTTGCCAACACTCTGGATGCCGCCACGATAAGGTGTTCCAGCGTCCCCAATGTATGCAGACATAATCGTTACTGCACGCTTGTATTGCTCTCCAGCTTGCCCTTCGGACGTCTTGGCGGGAACCTCAATGGCAGTTCCTGCACCAGTTGTGCCAGACTGCCTAAAATAGACTGTTTTACCGTACCAATCGCTCAACACTTCCATCTTGTTGCCATCAGTTAAGGTAAAACCGATATATTGCCGTGTTGCTCCCGTCGGCAATCCTGTCACCTTGTCGATAACATTGGCTGTATGGGCAACTGAGTATTCCAGCTTTGTCCAGTACATATCCGCCTGTTGCTGCGTAATACGTCCTTCGCTCAGCCACTGCTGCGTCATGGCGTACATATCAGCCGTGATGTACTCGTAGTTGGAGTTCACACCAACGACCCACTGGGCATCATTGGACAGTACCGGGCCAGAAGCACTTGCACGGGTCATGCTGAAGAAACGAGCGACAACTTTCTGGGAAAGTTCCGCAGTCGTCTCGGGCAGAGTTAGCGACTTCTTTGTAGAATACAGAACCGTATCATCGGTTTCCGTTTCATCCGTAGCAGCGTTCTCTGCGGTAGCAATTTCGTCAGAACCAGAAGCTTTGTAAGCTTCGAGGTCTGCGAGGTAGGTCTCATCAACGATGGTCACCTGGCAACGATAGGTCGTATACCGGTCGTTTTCATCCACCACATGGGTGTAGGTAGACTCAGTTGCTCCTTCAATGTTGACCCAGTTTTCTTCGGTGATGCTCTCACCAGTGTCCGCTGTAGTAAAGGCGTAAGCACCCTCGTCGTTCAGAGATGCGACGTAATGCTCATCATCTTTGTCAGCAAACAACTGGATTGCGCCATCCTCTGTCTTAGCAGCAGTAATGGCAAAACCTTCCAAAGCAAAGTTCCGTGTTTTCCACTCGAAGGTTAAGCTATCGGCTGTTTCGCCAATCACCTCTAACGCATCACGAGCGGCTAACCACAGTTCCATGCCCTGCCAAGTGGCATCCGGGTTTTCATTGAGGAGTTCTGCTTCCGACATATCCCCCACCAGATAGTTATACCAGGTCGGAGACTGTTCGCCATCAGCATCCGTGTAGTTGAATACACTTTCCTCTGTCACATCTCCCTGCGGCATATACATTTTCTGCCACTGGTACTGGACCGCAACATCATCACGATTCAAAGAAACAGAGAAAGTAACCTCATCGCCAATATTGACTTCACTCGTGTCGGTTTCCTCATCGAGGATGGCCAGCGGATTGAATTCAACATGCTCAAAGGAATTGTAACGCTCCATAACAGCAGCATACAGTTCATCGACATAGGCAAGGTCAACCTCGACGGCTTCCTCATCTGTCAATGCTGCAATCGCAAACTGTAACTGGTCACAGAGCTGGCGCAGCGCAACGCACTGCGCTTCATCGTATTCTGCAACGTCATCAACCGATTCAGGCAGCTGCTCCATCATATCAAGGACGGATTGCAGAGCCTCACTTACCTCTTCCTCATCAGATTCAGGAGTAGGCGTCGGTGTAGGCGTTGCAGAAGGTTCGGGTGTTGCCGTCACGTCAGGCGTTGCAGTTGCCGTCGGTTCTGGCGTCGCTGTAGGAGTGTTTGTAGCATCGGGAGCTTCCGTTGCTTCAGGAGTCGGAGTCGCAGTTTCGACTGGAACGGCAGTCGGTTCTGAAGTTGCCGGCTCTTGAGTCGCAGACGAACTCTCGTCATTGCCAGACTCTTCTGGAGCCTGGCTTTCGTCGTTTGGTGTCTGCTCACCTTCACTTCCACTACTGTCATTCAGGGTGTTAGCAGTGGAAGTATCGGATGGCACATCGCTAGAGACAACATCGCTGCCCGATGTTACATCAGCCGCATATGCGGTGACAACAGACGTGGAAATCGTCTGCATAAACATCAAGGCAGCAATGAGTCCTGAAGCAATGCGCGTACCGAGCTTTTTTGGCATGCTTGTATTCTCCTTTCTTGTTTTTGAAGGCCCGCTGCATCGAGCCAACTACATATATTATACCATCATACACATTATACCGCATCAAATAAAGATAACAAAATGATAAAAAATGGCGTCCTGCGAGAGCAGAACGCCGACAGTGGTTGACTTATGGCTATCGAAAGATATATACTTTTTATACCACAACAAATACCGGAGGGATAATTGCTCATGGTCTTGGAAAAATTGAAGGCGTTATGTATCGATATGCAAAGACAAAACGCCTACGCGATGGCTTTTTCTGCGTACATAAACGGTCATGGTTTTTCGTGTACATTTTCAATCGCCAACGTTCCGTATCACTTATATGTTACAACTTTAGGTTTAGCTCCATTCACGATTGATTTTGAAATATCGAAGTTTGAAATTGTTACAAATCCAATATTGTCAGGGGAAGAATATAGACAACTATGTAAATATCTTAATTTGCACTATGATAAGGACAATCCGTTTCGACCTGTCAACTTCCTTTATGAGATAAATAAAAAGTCCCCTTTAAAATATGACCGCAAAGCAGCGGTCCACCAATACGAGCTTGTGCGGTTAGCTGTTAATAGCCATCTTAGGCAATATGATGAAGATGAGGTTGACAAAGTTTATTTTTGTGGGTGGAAGACAAATCCGTCAGGAAAAAAGGTTACTGTCAGTAATTATCGAAAGACGCTACAGTATTTTTCCAAAGAGGAGGCCGACATGCGCCGAAAACTTAATCAAAGTTCCTGCTGGACAAGTAATCCAGATGAAGAAAGATTAGACCTTCTCAACCAGTACATATCCGGCGATAGCATTGTAAAGTAGAGCTTCTAAATGAGGATTCTGTTTTGAAATGTGTCTAACGACCTTCTTTGTGTTTGCGAGCAACGCAGCCACAGACTCAAGAAAAGCTGTCTCATGATAACAAGGCTCGATAATGAGCAGATATGCATCATGATTTTCGTCAAACCAAATATCGGGGACAAAGCCCTGACACTCATTGCGAGGTAATGGAAGGTCGCTGTCGTGAGGATAGATGCAGTCATAAAAGCGGTATTCAGATTTTGCAAAATATCCATTCTGTGTTACGCTTAATTTTGATAATAACCCACTTCCATTTGCTGAGTCATAAATATAAATGTTGTCCTGGACCTCTCTAAGGTTAGTGATGGGAAGGTCTCCCAGATATTTGTGCTTGAGCAAGTTCATAATTTTTAAGTTGCACCTTCTTTCCGCTGTCTTGCTACTTCCCAATATACTTATTATCTAAGCGAAATCCAACGAAGCATCCATGCACCATAAGCAAAAAATGTAGTTGCGATTATCCCTTCCGATGTAATAGCCTTTGCATATCCTTTATCCTTTTGCATTATCATCCTGATTGCATGAATTGTGAGAAACAAAACATTTACAATGGCCAACACAAAATATAACATAACGAACGTGACTACTTTTCTGTCCCAAATTGCCAATTTACACGGCTTGGGCTGACCCAGCTGGGATACACAGGCTGAACCATTCGACATAACGTGGGCGGGGCATCGTCCACTGTGGAGGAGCAGTAAGACTGGGTCAACCAGCAGCTCCGTTGAAGCACAATTCCTATGTCTTAAAGGGTAGAATCCCCTGGCTTTAGACATGGGGAGTATGTCAATAATAAAATAGTTCCTATATTTTCAGTATATCAGTGTTGATGCCCTACCGCATCGAAATTGACAAAAAAGGCAGCCCTCATTTTCAGAGAGCTGCCTTTTTAATTCGCCGCAAATAAAACTGAGGGCACCGCCGGCGAACAGATTGCGATTCAGTGTCGCATAAAGCGACGATAAGTGTCATTTTCAAAGGTAGACACGCCAACCCGATTTTCTTTTAAGGAGCATCAACGCCTACGCCGTTCCCGCCGCCGGTGATTACTTCGCCACCAAGCGAACCGCCTTGGCCTTGGCCAAAGTCACTGGAGCCGCCACCGGAACCACCACTGTCGCTCGGCCCAGGGTCAGGCGCCGGTGCTGGGTCTGGGGCTGGAGCCGGCGCTGGTGCAGAAGTTCCGCCACTGGACGAGCCCCCGGTAGAGCTTGAGCCGCCACCAGAAGCCTGCGCCGCAGCCTGCTGCTGTGCAGCGGCGGCTGCCGCCGCCTGTGCCGCAGCCTTTTGGTCAGCGGCTTTGACAGGGCAATTGCTTGAGGTGTGACCTTCCCCTCCACAGTAAGAGCACACAATATTCTTTACGGTCAACTGATAGTTGGCGCTGACACCGTTGGAACTGGTTGCTGTGATAGTAGCGCTACCAATACCGTCTGCAGACACATTTCCAGATTCGTCCACTGTGGCAATGTTAGTATCGGAGCTGGTCCACGTCAGGTTCTTGTCACTCGCGTTCTCGGGTGCCACTGTTGCTTGAATCATATGGCTGTTACCGATGGTCAAAATGCCCTCTGTATCATCGAACGTGACACTCTCTACGGCAGTTGTGACAACAACATGAGTCATACCGGTCAAGACAACACTCTTAGAAGCGGTTTCGTCGGTGGCTGTTTCCCCAGTTGCCGTCTCGGATGTCTGTGTAAGAGTTGTAATGATATCTGCTTCTCCATTGCCAACTGCCGTTACAAGGCCGGCCGCATCAACGGTTACAACGGTTTCATCGCTAGACTCGTACGTAATAGTAACGCCTGTTGCATCTTCTGGGGTCGCTTTTGCATCCAACTCAGCAGTTGTATTATCTCCATTCGTACTCAGCTCCAATTTTTCGGGAACAGAAACACCTTCGGCAGGAACCTCAACGGTTACTGTACAGACACTGGACAGCTCTCCAACACTAACTGTGATATCAGCAGAGCCAGCCCCAACGGCGGTAACCAAACCCATTTCGTCAACAGTTGCGACTTGTTCATTACTCGATGTCCAAACCAGTTCGAGTTTTTCTACTGCCTTAGCAATTGCATCTGCTTCTGTCTGGTTTTCAGTTCCATAGTCAACTTCCATTTGGAGCGTCTCGCCTTTTTGCATTGTTTCCGTTTCCGGCAGCCCCACAGAAGTGATATCCACTCCGCACGCAACCAAACTTACAGCCATCGAAACAGCGAGAAGCAACGCAAACAGCTTCTCTTTCACTTTCATCATTGGTTAATTCCCCTTTCATTGATGAGCTCTTAATTCTTTATCATTTAGAGGCAAAGCCCTCGCTTTGTCTGTATACTTATTATACCACAAACCCATAAAATATGCAACGAGTAATTTTGCATACTTTAAGAATGTTTGTATTTCGCCTCCCATTATACCACATTTGGCTTCCTCGAAACAGTTAATTTGCGGTTGCCACTTCGCACCACCAAAAGACAAACAACGGTCTTCATTTGCAATCTAATCGATATACCTATGGAAGCCAAACGAAAAACACAGGCGCATTGGATTTTTCCTTTACTCCTGTGTTTTATATGTTGGGTGTCATGTACGGTGTACTCACTGTGGGGGGGGTGCGTTAACGCAAAAACTCCCGGCCTATTTCGGAAATCAATCGGAAATTTCTCTCTCCAAATCGGAAATCCGCTTGTCTCAATTTCCGTAATGTGGTACAATTAGTATACAGAAGGGAGGATGTTACCATGGCAAACAAACAAGGTTATATGAGTTCAGCAGAAGCTGCCGATGTACTCGGACTAACCGTACGACGTGTAGTTGGTCTTTGTAACGAAGGCAAGTTGAACGGTGCAACGAAAGATGGCCGAAATTGGTTGATACCAGAGCAAGCTGTTCGCTCATATGCTAAAGCGATTGGTGCCACAAAGGTATTGCTTCCTTGCGCTGTCGGCAATACGTCCTTCATCGAGATGTCCCGTGAATGCTATTATGTGGACAAGACTCTTCTGATTAAAGACCTCATTGACGACCATAATGCCGTAACACTATTTACACGCCCCCGTCGATTCGGAAAGACACTTGCAATCGACATGCTGAAAACTTTTTTCGAAAAAACAGAAGAAGATAATTCCAAGTATTTTGAGCGCAAAAGAATCTGGAGATGCGGGCAAAAATATCGGTCACAGCAAGGAATATATCCTGTAGTCATGCTGACCTTTAAGGACATCAAATTCGACAGTTGGGAAGATTCCTTAGAAGCTATTCGACTTGTCGTAAAAGATGAGTACAACCGGCATCCTGAACTTGCGGGCAGTATTGCTTTGAATGACGACGACAAAGACTTTCTTGAGCGAATGAGTAAAGGTTTGCTTTCTGACGTAGAATATAGCCGCTCATTGCTTAGCCTAACAAGGATGCTTGCTGCACATCACGAACAAAAAGTGGTCATTCTTATTGACGAATACGATACGCCAATTCAGCAAGGATATGCAAAAGGATTTTATAATGAAGCCATCGGATTCATGCGTAATTTTCTGTCAGGCGGTCTGAAGGATAATTCCAATCTGGCGTTTGGTGTCCTTACGGGTATTATGCGCATCTCCAAAGAGAACCTTTTTAGCGGCCTAAACAACCTAACTGTCAACACGGTTTTGGACAACCGCTACAGCGAATACTTTGGTTTTACTGCCGATGAAGTCCAAGAGATGGCCGATTATTACGGCAAAAGCGAAAACCTCCAGGAAATTCAAGCGTGGTATGACGGATACCGTTTTGGTGCCGCTGACATCTATAACCCTTGGTCAGTTACAAGCTACTTTGCAAATGATGGCCAGCCTAAACCCTTCTGGGCCAATACGAGCGACAATGAAATTATCCGAGAAATTTTGCAAGGATTAACCCCAGAAGTTTCTGATGAATTGGTAAAGGTAATGCAGGGTGAAGAAATTCATACTGCGCTCAATATGGATGTCGTTTATCCCAGGTTGGCAGACAATGCGGATACTATTTTTAGTTTTCTTTTGCTCGCAGGATATCTTACCCTGGGGGCAGAACCAGAAGAAACGGAATTTGGAACGTTTGCCACTCTTAAAATTCCTAATACAGAGATTCGCCGCGTCTACAATACTGAGATTCTAGGATGGATGAAAACCCAAACATCTGGCAATGTCATCTCCGATATCGAAAAAGGAATATTCCTGGGGGACGGAAGGCGGTTGCAAAATGCTCTTCGAGACTATATGCTGTCGTGCATCTCGGTCTTCGATGGCGCATCTGAAGGTTTTTATCACGGTATGATGCTGGGTCTAGTTGCAGGCCTATCTTCTAAATACTATATTCGTTCTAATCGAGAATCTGGTGAAGGCCGCTTTGACCTGATGCTAGAACCCAGAGATAGACAGTTGCCTGGCATCATTATGGAGTTCAAAGCCGTTCCTAGCAAAAATAAAGCCAAACTAACGGAAGTGGCAAAAGAAGCTATCTCACAAATCGAGACGCGTCATTATGCAACAGAGCTAGAAGACCGCAACGTCAAATCAATCATTAAGTATGGTATTGCTTTCTCAGGCAAAAATGCTGTAGTCGAAATGCGCTAAAACATCATCGGAGGTTCTTTGCCATGAAAATCGAAATTCAAACTGTTAGCACACTTAAAATTGACTATGACTTATTTCGGATTGCACCGGAGATGGAAATGACGCTAAAGGTTCGGTTTAATGTACAACCAACAACCGATGGTGTAACTCCGATTGCGATTCGATACTTTGCGACCTACTTTTCCGCGAATAACAAGCCCGATACCGAGCCTTGTGAATTTGTCGTTGGAATTGTTGCTATGGTTCACGGGTACCAAGACGGAATGTTTGACCTCGTGAGACCCGAACTGATTAAGGCGTCGTACCCCACATTCATCAAAAGGATGAATGAGATTGCATTTGTGATTGGTTCCTCTGGCACCGTTTTCAATTTGCCAGATGTAAATGAGGCGATGAAGCTTTAACGTGGGCCTTCCCCTCCAAACCTAACAACTATAGATTGGCCATGCGCCATCCACTCCTCAACATTGAGTCAGAGCGAGCCCGCAACACATTCATTGCGGGCTCGCTCTTCGTCTTCTCAGTCAAGGCACCGTATTCAGTACGAAATCACACAAATACGATGCCAGGATTTTTTTAACTTGTTTGCAACTGTTTGGAGTTGCTTTTGTGTCATCTGTGAAACAGTAGTAGTTAGGCAGCCCGTTATGTGTTCCTTGAGAAGCAAACATAACTTTAGCCTTCCCAGCTACCATAAAGACCGCACCGGGCATATTATGGTTTGTCCGTTTCATGATTGTCTTGTGCTCACGGACCGACGGTTTGAGCTGTGGCAGAATTCACGCCAAAGTGTATCACCAATGGTTTGACCATCTCGTCATAACCTGTGCGTGAGAAGCCAGCAAAAGGCAACCGATTTGACGGTTGCGCATATCATCGGGAACATAAATCCACATTGAACAGGTGATGCAATCTCGCTATTACCATACGATTCTGTACCCAACTCAGGCTCGCTATAGCCATACGGTTTTGTACTTTTTTCCCCGACCACCCGACCTCGCCAACGCCATACGATTCTATACTTTTTCGCCTATACGATACGGTGAGCGGAATGGTTCCTTCCGAGCGTTTTTCCACGCAGTTATGGAAGCCACAATTACACATCTACGGGACGTGTGGAATGCGGTGGATTCGAGGGGCAAAACCCATACAATTTGGACGGACGTCCCCCACAGATGCATCGTTTTATCGTCCATATTTTTCGTTCATTCCCCTTGCGCAAGGCCACAAAAAATGATGGAGGTTCAAGAGACCATCCCCTTTGACATCCTCCCACCCCTCACGGAGTGAGTTTTCTCGGCGCAAGTTTTATAAAGGGCGGAACGTCGATTCCCCCCCTTGTGGAGAGCTCGTAAGACTGGCCTTTTGTCAGCAGGCTCGATGAAGCAGAATCCCATGGTGTTCTCGCCGTGGGAGTACGTCAAGAGAGCACATTTGTCAATACCTTTTCTATATATAGTGGTGCACAACACAAATTCCCCCATATTTGCCAAAATGATGGCAAAATGTTTGGTGGATATTTTTTCTGAGTGCAATAACAAATCTATTGGCATTTTTGCAGATGTTGCGTATAATAACACTGTGGCAATTCGATGTTTCTAAAGTACATAATATTCTTACAAGGAGGTGCGAAATTGTGACTAACGAATCAAAGCAAGCCTCTATCAATTCATACTATCTAACTCTTGTGCGTTTAAAATATGAAGATGAATTGAGACGGGAAAGCAGTCTTATACAACAAGCGACTCAAATACAAGTTGTTTTTTCTTTTGCAATTGCATTTCTTTACACAGCCCTACCGGTTGTATTAGATGAACTCAACCCGAAATGGGACCGATTGGCATATGCTGTTTCTGGAACTACAAGTCTATTTTTATTATCCAGCCTGGGCTGCGCAACACTTGCACAATGGCGATACAAAATGAAAACCTTTCCGTCGTTCGATGACATAAAGAACGAACTGTTTGAAAGCGATACCTCGAAACAGTTATATGTTAGAAGTGCGCAAGAGCAAAAACTCGGAAAAACGCTTGAACAAATCACAGAAAGTTTGGAATTTACAAACAATAAGCGTTTAAGGTTCATTTTGATTGCGAAGATATTATTTGCAATAGCACTGGTCTGTATGTTCTTCTCTACTATCACGTTTATAGTGTGCATTTTGTACACGACTTCAAGTCCAAAAATGTGATAGAGGAGGTTAATAGCCAATGTTGTCCTGAATGAAAAGAGAGTACATATTATTCGTGTTAGTACAAGCACGAACCCTAAAATCATTGTTTTGCAGAAAACAAATCGGAACCAAACCGTACCTGCAAAAAGAAAGGAGCCTAATACTCGACCAACAAAGCAAAAGCCTCAACGTTACAAAGTACACATCCGTAAGAAAAGTCCGAAGCTGGAAATTACAGATGTACAACCATTTCCTACACCTATCCGCCGTTTCAAGTGGCTTAAGCACAATGAAAGGATTTGTTCTTAGCTGCAAATAGTTAAAGAGAGTCCGCAGTGTGATAATTGCGGACTCTCTTATTCTTTTGTGGTTTTCTGTTTTTTGAGTTTCTTGTGTGATAACAGGCCATAGGCGGATTTCAATTCAGCCAAGGATGCCCGCGACTTTAGTCTGGATTATTGATTATTCTTTAATATACTCTTCGCAGAGTTCTAATTCCAATTGCTGATACATGTTATCTCCCGTCACATCGATAATAAATTCCCGGAGTTGCTGAACGAGACTGTTCTCTGTCATATTGGCCAGAGCTTGGTTATACTCTTCCGGCGGCCACGCCACATCACAATATAGCATCGCCGTTCCGTTATAATCAGACACACTCCGGAAGGAACCGGACGGGTAGCCGTAGTGATGCTCAAACAAAACACTTAAGGAGCCAATGAACAGAGATTTGGCATCGTCCTCGCTAATTCCGTCAAAGTCCCAATCCGTGTATTCTGCCGGGTCGTGCATCTCCAACGACCAGCGATATGTATTCCTGTCCCGCGATACGACCATCGCCTTATGCAGCGGTGTCAGTTCCTCGTAGTGCGGCAATTCTTTTCCGATAGCGCTTTCTGCTTCCTCTTTGGAAAGAGCGTATCTGGCAATCCCGGCCTCACTCATGGGCACATCCTCGTCATAGCCTAACGTGACGCCCTTCCCTGTTTTGTCTATATGTAGCCAACCCATATTCGTCCTCCCTAATTGCTCATAACAAATATTGCGCATATTTTTCAAAAACGATTTTTGACGGTATCCGAATTTTTGGCTTGCGAATGATTTCGTGAAGCGCAGTCGTTATATGGTCCTCGGAAGCCCCGTTTGCTATGCACTTGTCTATCAAAAACAAAAGGCCATGAGTTTCAATGCCAGCTGCTTCAGATGTCTGTCGGAGTTTCTTATCCTGGGCGGAAGCCAGCCCGGATTCCGCCTCCGATTATTGAAACGCGGTGGACGATGGCGTAAACGGTTCCGCCGGGAACGGCGGTACTTACGCCTATCATCAAGGCGTTTCTTCTGGCCAGTAAGCAACTAAGGCTTTCAGCCGTTCTTGTTCAAGCCACCGGTTAAACCGGTGGTCTGTGACTGGGTCAAGCCGCTACGCAAGCGATAGAACTTGAGATTTCTGCCAAACATACGATGACCTCCTTCCTTGTTTATATTATGCCACACTTTTTGCGAATTATAAACAGGAAGAAGAGGGCTATTATGAGCCACAGCTCAACAAGAAATCCAGCAATTCATTTGTCGACTGAATGCTGCACGCATTGGCACCACAGTTGATGTATTGCGGTACGATGGAATCGGCCGTTCCCCACTCGCTTTGTCCTTCCGTCACAAGCAGGTACACCCCGCGAGAATGAGTACATAGCCATTTCATTTCGTTGAGCGACGATGAATTTTTGTTATTGCGGCAATCGCCAAGGATGAGGACCGTCGTGTCGTGGCTAATTAAGCCGCGATAGTCATTGGCCAGCTGTGCAATCGGAACGCCATAATTTGAGTAGATACCTCGTGACTGTACAACCCGGTTTATGGTCTCGACAGCTTCCTCCACTCCATTTTCTCGGAAATATTTATCTACCGGTACCAGGCGATTAACGAACACAAACTGCTTACATCCGCCAGGGAAGGCATCTCCCATCAGGCCGAGGAAGGTCAGGGTCAAAGAGGCACTCTTGCGACAGGAGCCAGAAATATCGGCAAGCAGCACAATTTTAGCCTTTGAGCGTTTTGGCTTTTCGTAGCAGAGCAGCGCAATCTCGCCGTCGGTTCGCATCGCCATCACCATTGTACGCTTCATATCGATGCGGTTTTTGTTCTTTGCGGTTCCTATTTTCCGCAACGTCTGCTTAAAGAAAATTGCATTAGAATGGATATAGGCAGATACTTTCTGAAGGTCTTCTTTCGACAACTGCTCAATATCTTCGTTAAGCAAAGCGGTTGTCGCATCGGCCCGTTGAACGGCATTGTGACCACCGATAAATGCTTCGCGATGATTCACAGACGCCGGCCCGGAAATCAGTTGGCTGGGGACTGCAGCAACCGCAGCTGGAGCTTGCCGTGCCTTAAGCTTTTCATGTCTCTGTGTTTCCTGCTCCAGCTTTTTCTTGAGTTCTTCCTCTTGCCTTTTCCAGCTCCGCATTCGCCCCTTGGCTGCATCTATTGCAGCTTGTGCTTTCTGTTGCGCCTCTTGGGCTTTTCGGTATTCCACCGATGCAGTATCATATTTCTTTGCAGATTCCTCATAAGCCTTTTTCAATGCTGGCAGCATTTCGCCGTCCGTCGTCTTAAGATTTCGCTTGCGCAGCACAGCAATGATTTTCTGGAGTTCAGCGGCCAGCTTAATAAGTTGCATATACTCGGCAGTCGCTGCTTTCCCCTTTGCCCGGCTTGCCGCCGCATTACGCATTGTAGCTTTCTGAGCAGTTTCAAGTTCTTTGATGGATGCATCTCTAACTGCCTTTTCTACCTGGTCGCATAGGGACTCGCATTCTGGAAATGCCCTGAGTGCCCCAAGCATCGCATCGAGCCGTTCTTGTCCTTCACAACCAAGTTGGTTGCCCAAAGCATTTTGCCGAGCGGTACTATATGTCCTTTCGGCTTTTTCTGCTTCTTCTCTGGCACTGTCTGCTGTTTTCTGGGCCTCATATGCTTCACGTCCGGCACGGACTCGGGCCCGTTCATATTCATCTTTCGCCGGTTCATTTTCTATACTTGTTTGGATTCGCTCCAATTCCTGCTGCATCTTGCGAATCCGCTTTTCGATAGCCTTCTCTTCCGCATCTACTCCGCCGCTCTTTTTCTTATCGCTTTGTGGTTCTGAAGGTTTTGGCGGTATGAAAACCTTGTAGCCAAGAAACCTCTGACAAAAAAGCGCCTGATAGGTATTGGCCTGTTCCCTATTATGGCAAAGGGCCGATTGTGTTGTGTATAAGACATCCTCGACATCGGTGACGTCCGAAATGGCTCGAATAGCAGATTCCATTTCCGGCATCGACAAGCTGAATCCGTAGCTGCGCAAATCCCAGAAAAATGAAGTAAAAAGCCGTGCAAACTGATTGCCTGGATGTTCAGAACCAAGTAGATTATTTTGTGTCACTTCACTCATATCACGAAACTCTTTTGTGGTCAGCTTTTTAGAATGGCCAGAACCTTTCGTTCGTCGGCCCGGTCCTTTGCCAATGCCCCGATTGAGTATGGCAATGTCTCATCTATATCTTTGGCCGTCTGACAGCAGAACACTTCGCGCAGACACTTGGCCCATTCGATACCTTCGCTAATCGAGACCGGATGTTTAAGGTCCGCCTGCTGCAGTTTGCAGATACCCTGTGCGACCCGTTCCAAGAAGTCTTTGGAGCATTCGATATGGTTCGAGATGATGTCCAAAACTTCCTCATAGCTTTTTTGTTCGATGTACAAATACCAGCAGCGGCGCAGCATGGGCTGCGATAGTTCTCGATAATTGTTGGATGTCAGAAACACGATAGGTCTGTCTTCAGGTTTGCAGGCAATTGTGCCATATTCCGGGATGGTGATAGCAAAATCAGCAAGCATTTCAAGCAGTGCATGTTCGATTTCAGCGTCAGCCTTATCAATTTCGTCTATCAGAAGCACTTTCCGGCCAGGCATGGTCAGAGCTTTGATGACCGGGCGGTCGAGCAGGAACTCTTTGCCATAAAATTCAGTATTGCCGGCTACCGCCTTGATGCTTTCGCCCAAAGTCATCTCTTTGACTTGGTCATTGAGTTTTTCTCTTAGTGCCGACACTACGAGCAATTGCCGCTGGTAGTCATAGTCGTAGAGGATTTTGTCCGCCGTGATATCCTCGTAGCAGGAAATCCGAACAAGCGGAATATCAAGCATTGCAGCTACAGCTTTTGCAAGGCTTGTTTTTCCGACGCCAGGGTCTCCCTCAATCAAGAGCGGAGCACTATCAGGTTGAAGTGCATTAAGTACACTGTAGGCAATTTTCCTGTTTGCAAAGTATCCCTGTGCCGCCAAAAGTTTAATGATGTCATCGGCCGTATACATTTTACTGACCATAGTATCTACATTTTTTCTTCTCGGCAATCTTGTCACTCCAATCATACGGTTTCGAATTCAGATTCGAGGTGCTCAGCAATTTTTGCACATCCAGGATAGTCTCGGACTGTTACGGCTGCAAAGAGTTTGTCTTCTGGTGTGAGTAATGTCAAAACTTTCATGAAGGCATCCGACTGAATAAAGGGTGCGCCCTCCTTTTTGGATAGTAAATCAAGGTGATTGACCACCTCAAATGCCTCTTCTGATGTCTGCGCTCGTTCTGCAATTTCCTGAAAAAGCGGCGGTCTGGAAGCAACCTTGATATCTCCCAGGTCATCATAAGCAATCGGCCGGTTCCTCATAGAACACAGAATTGATTTTGCAAGTTCCTTATCATCAAGATAATAGATATAATACGAATATTTCCGCGTCTTGACTTGCCTATAATGAAAAAGGCTAAACTCCGCTGTGCTTTTTTCATCAACAATGCTATCTCCGAGCAAATCGTCCAAAACTTCTGCGATGCGGGTCTGAGTGAATCCGTATTCCACTTTGTTGGCAAACTTGGCAATCACATCGCGTTTGACAAATCCATCTTTGGTCGCTGTTGGCATCGATGCGATACATTCAAGCAATTCGCGTTTTAGAAGATTTGCGCCACCAGAGAAATGACATTGTGCGGTGCCTTCCATCAACGTCTGCTGGAAAAGCTCATCACCTGTGAGACCTTCAAAGGCATATGCAGTATCCCTCACAATTTGTTCTAATGCTAGTTCAGTGCCCCAGTGTCGGATAACTGCATCATGTATATTAAGTTTGGTATGATTTTCTTCTTGAGCGGAAATGGAAATTATATCGGCCGCAGTGTTTCCGCAGGAGAGTTCAATATGGTACTGATAAGGATACCCTTTCGCAACCTTTGTTTCGCTTAATGCCGTTGCCGCTTTCTCCGCAACATCATCAAAATCAATGGCTGGCGCCTTCTCATCAAAAGCCCGCTCATAACAATTGTCGGACAACGCGAAACGGATTCCTTTGCCGTTTTCTGTCAACAATGTATATTGCTCGTTCTTTCTAACACGAATCAGATACTGGCCATTTAAGAGTTTTGGCACAAGGTCTGAGACCGTTACTTCCACGTTATCTTTGGCTACTGTTGCTGATTTGGGTTTGCTAAAGGATGCCACGAATGCAGCCATCTTACTGTCTGGGATAACCTTCGCCGTCTCAAAACAGGGCCGGAAATTGATGTCAGCAATTGCAGCTTGTACCCGATTTTCGAATCCGTCCGCCGTATCGCTGAAAGCTGCGCTTGCCAAACTTATTGCCCTGCCGTCCTCAAAAGTCAGTGTTGCATGAACCAGAATTCCGCTGAAGATGTCATTGACCGTATACCCGGCCTTGGTGATACTTTCGAGTCCCACAAACTCATATTGGTCTGTTTGACGCTTTTTTCGTTCCTCCTCGAAAGTTTTTGTGAATAGTTCCGCCAATCTCACACTTCCGAGTTTGTTCAGCAGTGAATCGTTGACTTTCTGGATAGCCAAAGGCGAATGAGCCAGGTTCTTCCAAATTTTTTCAGATGTTGTTGTGGTTAGAACATGAAAGTCCTTTTTGAGCAGGGGTGTTGTTAAGTAGGCTGTTTCGCCATCTTTGAGCCATACGACCTTAAAATCGTCTCGATTTAATTCCGGACATGATGCAATAAGCTTATCAACGAACTCATTTGCAAAGCGTTCTGATTCGATGCCGGCTGGTGTATTTGCATGAGGGCCCAAGTTAAGCGGGTCTCGAAGTAGTATGCTCTCATGCAGGCGAATCATATCGAGAATCGGACCGTCGATGGTTCCTCGATTCCCCTTGCTGCTATCAATTCGTTTTGCCGTGTTAGGGTCGAAGCCCACATAATAGCGCACCCCGTCCTTTTTGTGCATTGCACGATAAAATTGTCCGCCCTCTGATATGAAAAGTTCCCGAAGTGTTTTGCTCGTGAACCGATTCTGAATCTCTTCGGGCAGTTCTTCCCATGCAATTGGAATTCGCGCCATATCTACGCCATCACCTCCGTTTTTGACAACCTTTTAGTCGGCATGAATGAAACACGGCCATTTCCCCAGAATGTCATCCAAGAAAATGGCCGTGATTTTTGCGTTCCTGTTTTGCCTTTTTGGCTGCCTCACGCTCGGAGCCAGTGAGGCCAATCATGTCTATGGCCTTTTCCAAAGAGACTTTTCCGTTTTTCCATAAGTTGAGAAACAATTTTGGCCTATGGCTCTTACGTCCCTTTTCGACGCCAGAACCGTTCACACTATCACTGCAATTCATTTGGCATCCGCAACATAGCCAGCAGCCTCATCCTTAGAAATGCCAAACTGCAAAACAAGCTGCTTGATGATTTCCGTTGTAGCTGTACCCATTCGTTTGAGAATGGAAACAGTGCCAACAATAGCTTCGTCTCGCCCTTGTTTTACACCTTTTTCAATCCCAGCGTCATACACACCATCGCTGTAGTTGCACATTTCATTTAGCCTCCTTTCGAGGGTCTCTGTCACTTGCATGTTGTACATGTTTTCCAAGCGGTCGAGCTTTTGTTTGGCCGTCAACGAATTTGAGAAGGCCGTATCCAGCATCCCGACTGCATCTACTTTGTTGGTTGGCTTCCCATCCAAACAAAGTAGTGTGACTTGGATTTTGTCATAGTCCTTCTTTTGGGATTTGACATTGCCGACAAGATTATGTTCGTCCAGAGTATATGCGGTGACCGAGCCTTCCCACCCCTTATCAGGGTTAATGCAAATCCATATCGAATGAACTTTTTTCAGATTTTGATATTGGGAATGAGAAAATTCCGTGTGTTTCTGGGCTGAAATCATTCGACCGCAATAATAGATGCCGCGTGTGACAAGGCTATAACCTGGTTTGAATGCATTCTGCGCTTCGACGTTAATGATGAGGTCAGTTGGCACACCATCTTGCATTGAGCGTGCCTTGAAGCGGACATCGTAGTCGACCTTGCCTTCGCTGACCGAGGTATCCTCGTTAGGCATTCCTGTGATTTTCTCTGGGGTATATTTTGCGGTCATATCTTTGTCGACCGGGATTTTCCCGTAAACTGGCGTTCCTTCAATGCAATCAACGATTTCGGGGATGTTCATTCCCTCAAACTCCGGCGTACAGTCTCGCAGAATCCAAGCCAAAACCTGCTTTTCTGCCAAGAACGCTTTGCATTCGCTATCCAGTTTTGTTTTGGTTTCAGCCAATTCTCTTCCCGCTACAACAGCCTGCCCAAGGCCATTTAACATCTGCTCCATCAGCATCACCACCTTGTGTACATATTATACCACAAAGTGCAAGTTATTGGAAGATGGCACACGCAGAGTTCAGCATTTCTTCATCGTTTTATCGTTAAACAACGAAATCACCGGCAAAGCCCATAAGTTCCAGTGTCTCAAACACGTCCTGTTCCATGAGATTAACATTAGCGCGGTTTTCGATATAGCCAAACGGTATTCCTTTCCGAACTGCTATTTGCTTGAATTTGTAATATTCTTTGTGGCTCATGGAATCCGTTTTCATAAGGACAACATCAGCATTTTCAATTTGTTGGTCAGCTGTTGCAATTCTGTTTCTCGGAATAATAATAGCCGCTGGATTTCTTTTGCCGAACTTGGCCATGATATTGAAATTGCCGCCGACGAAGACGACCTTATGTACTTTGAAAATTTTGGCCAACTTTTCCCGATAATTGACTTTTGTGACAGCGTCAACAGGGGCCTCATCAGCTAATTCATTCTCGACCGAAAGTTCCGCGACTCGCTGTTCCAGTTCAGTATTTTTGGTTTTTTCTTCGCCTAGTAGTCGCCGCAGTTTTTCTAATTCTGCCTGCTGCGATTCAATTTTGCTTTGAATGCCGGCCCACTTATTCCGTGCCTCTGCCGCTTGTTTTGTAGCCTCGCCGTTTTCTGTTGCAAGCGATTTTAGGCGTTGTTCCAATTCTACATTTTTGCTTTCAACAATTTCTATCCGCTTTTGTGCGGCCTTAAGTCGTTTGGCTGCATCCTGACCTTGTGGGCTGAAAAACTCGCCAGACAATTCGGCCAAGGCACTACGGCGATAGAGTTCGGCAACGGCATTTAGATATACCATATAAAACATGGTCTCATCGAAAGTAGCAATTGCTTTTCTGAAGGTCTGCTTTTGTTTATCAGAGATTGAGCAATCCTTGCCATCCGAAATGGCTTTCGCCACACCGTCCAGGTCAAACTTTTCATCATCATCGAAGCAGCAGGCCGCATAAGCAGAGCCGACAATATCACGTTTTTTCTCTTTTGTGAATGTGATTTGCTCAAGAAGTTGTTCTTGGAGAATGCCGCCACCGGAAATTCCACGGACAATACTTGCTATGCGTACATATTCCTTATATTCGGGCGTACCATAATTGTTTTTTGACCAGCTCAATTTGTGTGTTTTGAGATGATTGACATCCCGCATGAATAGTGATGACATTGTGTTGCCGACAAAAAACTCTTTCTGCGCTCGCCGCATCAGATAGTCGAAGAAATCGAGATGATGAGGCACCCGCCCCCGAATGATGTCAGCCGGCCCTTTTACTGCTAAGTAGGCAGAGAAAAAGAGTTTTTCTTTAACGCCATCTTCTTTTTCGGCACTCCAAAATAGTGCCTCAATGGGATAAAACGCCTTTGTGGGAGTATTCAGCCAACCGTTCGTGAATTCCTCCAGTGCTTTATTCGGATTGTCTGATTCGATGATATCGCTATACAGCTCATGTAGCTGGTCTTTCCGAATCGGGAGAAGCTTTAGTTTGGTCGCATCCTTGTTATACGCCCGCATAATATCAGCAAATAGGTCCATGTCGCCATAGTCTATCGCCGTGATGTAGGCGGCCATCATTCTGACTGCTGTTTTCCGTTGAGTTGCCATCAGGCCGAGAAGATAATTCAGTTCGTATTTCCCGTCGAGAATGTTTTTCAGATTTTTGCGAACGTCATCCACGTTGTCTGTTATGAATTGTTTTACCAATTTGCGGCAAAGCGGGCTTTGATATGTGTAGAGAGCCATTCGCTCAAAGAACAAATTAAAAACGTCAATGGACGTGATAATATCGTTGTCATTGTTTTTGGGCACACTATGCGCCTCCTTTGGTGTTGTGTGATTCCATTATACAGCATTTTGAGTGACCATGCTATTGTTCAGCGCCATTTTCATTGTCGAATTGCTCAGTTTGTGGTATAACTTGTACAAAGGGTTCATTTTCCATCGGAAGCAGGTAGAATGGATGCAGTCGTCGAAAATAACGAGCAATATTTTGCCATGTGCAAGAAATATGGCAATCGTTATATTCTCATCGACAACAACTACACCACAGACACCCAATTGCCGCAATGAAAAGGAGGCTATAACCATGAACGAATCCGCCACTTTTTCCATCCAAAGTGTTGAGGACCTGTACAGCTATGTTTTCGGCCTCAATACAACCAATGAGTATTGGAAGCGTTGTGTCTGCGAAGCCACCATTGACCTGTTGGAACATGATGACGATGACGATGACGATTTTCCGCTCCACTCATTAACAGATAGCGAACGCACAGAAGAGCTTGCCATTCTTCAAAAATACGCCAAGTGCTATGAAAACATCGAAACAGGTACGGTTTCGGCGGAGGAAGTCCTCAAAGATTGTGCGGAATCAGATGCTTTGTTGCCAGATACGATGCCTGAAGAGTTCAACATGTATATAAGCGCAAAAATGACAGAAACCAAGTTCTTCTTCTATTGCCCCACCCGTCACAGAAAGAACCCCGCAAAGCTAATTGAGGTTATTGAGCGTAGTTCTCCGGACGATTTTGGTCATCTAGTCGAGCTTTCATACAAAGTTTGGAAGCACTACGAAGCGTTCCTCTGATGACTCTTCATCCAAGTACATATACCGCAATGAAAAAGCGAATCCAGCCTTTTGTGGTCTTAGGGCAGTCGTGGCGGTCTGCGCCCGCCCCGCATTGGGCATGAAAGGGCCGCCCCAGGGGGCCCTATACCCCTAAATGACAGAAACCTTTCCAGGGTGGGCTGAGGGCATGGGGACTGGAGGGGTATTAGGCAGCACAAGCAGCCTCGAAAAACCGCGTAGCTATCGAATTCTGTTCAAAATTACCTTTTAAACCAGGAATTAAGCGCAAAAGGACGGTCTGTACAGGGTGCTGCTGCAATATTTTCATTGGCTTTTTCCCTACAGAAAGAGTGATGCCCAATTCTTTGAAAAAATCATAGGCGACCATTGCCATTTTTTCGGCGATATTTATGACATGACTTTTAAGAACCAGCAGCAGACGCGCCACCAGTTCTTCCTTTTGTTTCTGTGTCATACGAAAGGTTGAGTCCTTCACGGGGACGTTGGCCTTCTCCTTCAGGCTATCAACAGCTTGTTTGGCAAACTCTTTCGCTGCTTTTTTGGTATCATTCGAAAGCTCGCGCTCGGCAATCTCCTTTTCGGTGATTGTTTTAGCACAAGCCAAAGCGCCCTTATTCTTAAGGTCGTATTTATGGACATAATTACTGACAGAACGAGCCGTCATGCCCACCTTTTCCCCGATTTCGCGGTAAGACATGCCAAGGGCAAGGCACTGCAGAATCATGTCGCAGTTCTTCTTGACACGTTCATCATTGGATATACCGTGCTTATTCTTCGCGAATCTTCTACGCTTCTTTTCTTCCTGTGTGCAGATGGTTTCCATAAACATCCGCTCTTCTTCGGTGATATGGAGATTCTTGATGATGGTTTCGCTTTTTGCCAGATAATAAAGAGTCTGGTTTGCAACGGTCAGGACTTCATTATCCGGCAACGGTTCAGTGAATTTCTGATTCATCTCACGAATCTTTTCCAGCTGAACCTTCTTTGAGTAACCAACTCTGGCAAGTGCATCACGGTAATAAAACAGGAAAAGTTCCCTGCAGCCAGTCATTTCACCATGGCGAACTGTAAACAGGGTTTCCAGGTCTTTCAAACGCATCACATTGACCGTAAGGCCGCTTTTGCTGATACGTGCAGACATCTGTTCTGGCGTCTCGTTGCGATTCTGGATATGGTTTGGTTCTTTCTTGTATTCGCAGGTTTTTACAGTGTCGCTCGGTGCATTCTCAATGAATGGCTTATACTCAAAATTGGCCGGCGGGCATACTTTCCCGTTTTTAAGACACATATCAAGCTGGTAAAGCGGAGTATCGGGTTTCAGACCATGAACGACTTTGCGCACCGATGCCACCCACATGTTTCTATGACGCTTTTTTGCCCAGTTATACATCGCGGTCCACTTGATATAGTTCATCCGTGGCGACTCATAGGTCATGTAAACCGGCTTGATGTCATCGCTGTCTTTCGTATTCACAGTTCCGGGCACGCGAAGAAAACGCACCGCGTCTTTCGCTGCGTAATCCGCGCCGAAACTCTTAAATTCACTGACAATCTGGGCTTGAACCTCATCCCATACGGGAAGGTAGCTGGCCGCAAGCAGTTCCTGAAGAACCCAATATACATGCAGTCCATGACCCGTCGAAATAATCATGGTCGGTAACGGCATCTTATACTTCTTGCAATGCTCCATTACCAGTGCAGACATTTCGTCAGGTGTCCTGTCCTTGTGTTCCGGCATTTTCTGATAGTCGAGGTCAACGAAGCAGCAAGTCAGATATCCCACATTGATTTTCTTCCGGCTATCTGAGGTCTGCAAAAGACTGGGACAGAAATACACGTTCTGTTCCGCTATGTGCAGATTACCAAAGCCGATAGAATTGCGCAATGTATTTGCATCAAAAAATTCCTGGGTCATGCGGCCCGTTTCGTCCTTCTTTCCAAAGCAAATATATCCCGGCTTATCCATCCGAGATAAAATGCGGCGCAAAGCGTTATACTGGCCCCCATCACTTTTATTGACGTTAATGGGACGAAGGTCAATAATTTTTGATTTCTGAATCGTTGTCTTCAAGGTGCGAACCTCTCATTGCTCATTATGAATATATTATACCATCATGCGCTTGCACACGCATCGAATAAGTGGAATTTTATGGCGCCCAGCAATGTGTTGTGATTCTCATAGCTCTGCACGAAATTTCAAATTCCGTTGCTTCAGCAACGTTGTTAATTTTATGTGAACGAGTTAGCTCGTCTCGAATCGGTCGAATGACTAACCCTTGCGCCTGCCCCCCCTCACCTGGGGGAATTGGTAGATTTCTAATACAAAAAGCCCGGAACACCATTTTCAGGTGTTCCGGGCTTTTGCTCGTATCAGTTTATTCGTTTTCGGTGAAGACCTTGTAGTCAACCAAAATGTTCTTTTCGGCGCAAAGTGGAGAGACGATACCGGTCAAATCGTATTGGGTCCCTGCAGCGGGATGTTCCTCGTTTTTGTCGGGTAATTGGCAGCCAACCTCAAATTTGGAATATTCCGGTCTGTTGGCTAGGTCATCATTAACGGTTTTGACCAACTTGTCCGCTACATCGCTAAAGCTGTCACCATACTCGACTCCAACGAGCTCTTCTTTGTCGCCATCTGTCCAGAAAATCAGATACTTCATTTTTGCCTCCTTAAATTTTATGCCGGTGTTGACGGTCCCACATGGTCCTTTATTTCAGTTGGTGCGTCGTTAGTTGCTTCGGCCACTTCACTGCTATCGTTTGTATCTAGTCGGCTCAAAACTGTTAGGGCAATTGCAGCACCGTCTTTTTCGGTCCTCTTCAATACGATAACAAACAACATTGCGAGGGCAAACGCTAAAATCGCAAGAAGCAATTGTCCAAGGGAAAGCCAGAGGATAACAACATCGCGTTGCAGCACTTGGTCAGAGACGAAAACCCAGCCGGCATTGGCTATATTGCTAATACCCCAGTTGATGGCTGCGAAACGCATAAGTCCAAGCTTTTTGCCGAAAAAGAAGAGAAGGATGATTGCGGCAAACATTGTGGATAGACAGAAATAAAGAAGTGTGACCCAATCGGCAACCAGATAAACGGTGCTCATAGGTCACACTTCCTTTCTTCACTCTTGCTATTAAACCACATTTTGTGGTTTTTGGCAAGAGTTTTCGAATATTTAGTTATTCCTGGCGAAAACCTCATCCAATTTCTCAGCTAAGGTTCCGTTTTTAGCATACGGCAACGCATCTAATAGTCGAAGATTGTGTTTGGGAATGCTGACTTTATCATCGAACCCCAAAATAAAATTGGTGGCGATGCGGTAGATGATTTCTGTCGGCGCCAAACCATATACCTGGTCAGCAAAGATGTGTTGCAGTCGCTCTTCCCCGTCCGGGTACATGGCCTTCAATTTTTCACTCTGATACAGCCGTTTCACGATTTCGGCGACGTAGAGGCCCGATTTCATGTACAGGTCGATAAAAGTCTTGTCCGGTGAATCGAAGCATCCAGGGTTCTCATCTTCGAGCATATCGACCATTTTCTTGACCACACGCTTTGGTGTGTAAATTTGGTTGGTCTTCTGTGGCGGGATGTAGTCGAATATATCCTCTTTGGCCGATTCATCGAAATAATTGGCCAACTTTTTCTTCAGTCGCATAAACTCTTTAACGGAGTCATCGAACACGACCGGGTCAAAGAGATGCCCATCGAAATGTTTGGTTTCGTTCGTCTTGGAATCAGTATAGTCTCCACCGTCGCGCAGGAATCGGAAATCGGCAAGTGTGATGCCCGTGACTTCTTTGAATACCTCATCTGGGATGATTGTGTCGAAGGTCTCCAGCGTCACGGTATCGCTGCCATAGGCCATCAGGAACGATGGAATCGTGCGAGAAAAACCACGAAGGTGGTCACGGATACTGTCCTGGATATCATCCTTCTCTTTTTCTTTCTTTTGAGTCTCGACAGTTTCCACGATAGTTTCGCTGGCCGACTGAACAAAAGCATCCACCGAGTCTGTCAGCTGCTGCTTGAAAGCATCTACTGCCTCTGCCTGTTTTTGGGCAAACGCTTCCTCGATAGCCGCATGTTCATCTTCTGCGGCCTCTTCAAGCTGCTTTTGCCGTTCGTTTTCCAATCTAGCCTGTTCGATTTGGAAATGTCCGTATGCTTTACCTATAATCTGGTCGCCCTGCTCGGTCAACTTCTTTTCAAGACGCTTCGCTTCAGATTTCTTCAGGTCGCCCATGTATTCCTGGTCGGCAGTTTGGATGACTGGCGCAACAGCTTTGTCATGAAACAGTTCTTTTAGGGCCTTCAACGGGTCATCTTTATTATCCTCAGCCTTTTCGACTGTGGTTTGCGCAACAGCATCTTTCAGGTCTTCGGCAACGTCATAGATTTTCGGACCAAATACATCTGCAGATTTCCCTATGACATAGTCCTTGTCGAGAGTGACGTTTCCATCTTCGTCCAATGGAATATCCTCCATTTTTTGTTGGTCAATGGGCGCTGCATTTTTAGGCTCATCAACGGGAGTGAGAGCTTTGATGATGTCGATAGCTTCCTGCGGAGCTCCAAAGATGTTTGTGATGTTTTGGAACAGGTAGTTGCTCATAAATCCGCGCCGGACGACTTCCTGGGAGCGAATTTTCCGAGGAATGGAAAGAACTTTCTCTGCATCCAGTTCGACCATTTCTCCGGCTTCATCTTCGCCAATGACCGGGAAGAAATTGAGCAGCTCGCGGACGTGTTCTTTTCGGACCGCTGCATCTCCCCTGCCGCTCGAAGTATCGGCGGTCAGGTCATTGGCGAACTCTTCAAAAATGGTCAGCGTCCTGGCCGGGTCAAAGTCAAACACATACGCGTTTTCTTTTCTCCAGAAGTCCGTACCATCGGAGAAGAGACAAGGGTTCTGGGCCCGGAATGCTGCCTGCATATACAAAGATGGGCTTTGTAGATTACAGAGCATCAGGACGGCCGTCCATTCCGGAATTGTGACACCAGTCGTCAGCTGGCCGACGGATAGCGTGATGGTCTTATCATATTGTTTGATAGCAGAAACCACCTTGTCATATGCCTTGGCCGTTTCTTCGCTGTCATCCAATTTCCCATTTCCGGCCGCCAGGATGATTTTGTATTGGCTGAATACGGGATGCTCTGACAACTTCTTCGCCAACGCTTTGGCACTGTCTACGCGGTCCAGGAGCCAAAACGTATGCTTTAGCTCCTTTCGCAGCTCATCTGTGGAGAATGGAAATTTCGTTTGCGTGGTGAGTGCATCCAGGAACTTATCGACCGAACTCTCATGGACAAACTGACCATCTTTGGTGGCGAAGAACTCATTGAGGTCGAAGGCATACTCTTCTGTTTCTCCCTGAATCTCTACCCCTTGTTCCAGTTCATCTTTGACGATTTCGGACATTTGGTAGGTGTAAAGATTCAGTTTTGGTAATGTCGCATACGGGTTTTCTTCCTCATCCCCGGCGGGCCAATTCTGCTTTGCCTTCTGCTCATCCGCATAAGTCCAGTTATAGATAGCATCAGTTGGGAATTTATCGTTTGCCAGCGCCTTGAATGGAGTGCCTGAGAGATGCAGCGTAAATTTACGGTCAATATGGTCGAATGCCACATCCGTTTTGTAGGTGTCTACTCCCTCATGCGCCTCATCGATGACCAAGACGTCCCACTTAATGTCAGCGACCTCGCGCAGCTTGTCAAACTTTCCGCCAAAATAGATGGAACCTTTTAGGTCCTGCAAGCTAACGAACTCAATACATTTGGCCGACACATTGTCATCTGATGTAATTTTCTCGATATATTGCTGCCGGCTGAGAACATACCTTTTACCCTGCAGCGAGCTGGTATCACTGACAAAATTGTAGCCGAAGTCAGGACCGAAGAACTTCTCGTAATCAGAATACCATGAATTTGCAATGGCAGGCCGGTTTGTGACAATCAAGATTTTGTCGGCCTCAAGTTGCTTGCAGCAAAAATCATAGGTAGCAAGCGTCTTTCCGAATCGTGGCTTGGCATTCCAAAGGAATTCCCCTGTCTCATGTTCGAGGCAATAAGCGATGGCCTTATCTACGGCTTCAGTTTGCTCTTTGCGCAGCTTATACGGAGATACTGCGTCCAGGGATTTGAGGATACCACGATTGGAACGGAAATCGTAGAAGTAGGTACGGGAGGTTGGTCCATCCACATGGAACCACTCATTACTCTTGTCGTTCTCGATACTGAGTTTCCTCAGATAGGCATGGAAATCCTTGTCTGTAAACCGGTCGCCACTTCCGTCATCAAAGATGGCATTGCCGCGCCATTCCTCATGGTACTGGACATCAGCCGTATGCGTTTGCTGTTTGAGGCGTTTCTCGACATCCTGCTCTGTATATCCGATTTTAGTCCATCCGTTATGCCTGGCGATTTCAGGAGTGGTGTAGGCATAAATGACAGGGACAACCTTTTTGGCTGTTTGAAGCTGTATCGCTTTCACTTATGCCATCTCCTTTACGTGGGTCTCGATAAAGTCAATCTCAGACTGGTCGAGACCGTATTTCTTATATAGTTGCTGGTCGATTTTGGGAATGGGCTGGGACCAGTCGATGTCAGAGGAATTTCCGAAATCTTGGATTGGTATGTTTGACCATGTTTCCTTTGCATTGTTTTGCGTAACTTTTAGAGAGCTTAAAAGTGCCCGTAAAAACTTTGATTTTATATATTTAATACAGTTTTCTGCTTCTAACTGGGAATCGAAAGACCCAATGCTCATAAACGTTTGTGTATGGCATGAGCCCGGCTCAGCAATATCAGGGGTACTTAGTATCTCTCCAAAGGCCCCGGTACCATTCGCACCGGAAATAAGTAATTTGTATTTATTTGTTTGTTCATTATCCTTTATAAAGCGTTTAGAAATCCATTTCTGCACTCGCCTATTATGCTGTCTTCCATAAACCTTAATATCTGTGTCGCTTGTTTTTTCAAATGAGAAAATTTCTGGCATTTTTTCGAATATACCAGCGTCAACAACATATTGGTTATTTTTCGTTAGTCGTCCTTTAAGTTCGGGGTATTTATCATATAGTATGTCGGATAAATTGTAAGTGCTTTTAGGAAATATGAGAAAAGAGAATGGTGAAAATAAATTCCCTTTAACCTTTCTGATTATACTTCTTAACTCATCATAAATAATAAAATTTTGAATTGCACCATAATCCTTATGAATATTCCTTATTGTAATGGCAACTCCGCCTTTAATATCAACATTTTGAAAGACATCGGAGCTATCCCTGAAATACTTCAATACACAGAAATGAACATCTGAAAGCATGGTTTCATTCCAACTTTTTGGAGTTTGACCTGCACGAAAAAGAAAACGAGCGGGTGTGATAAATTCGGCCACATCTCCGATTTGATAAGCTGCACTCATAAATTTATCGTAGAGAGGTGCTTGTCTATGGTTTTGCTCATTTTCGCTTTGATACGGCGGATTCCCAATTACAAAATCGAACTTCATTCTTGCCCGGCTCCCTTCAGTTCGTTATACTCCAGCGAACGACTCGCTCTCCAATCGAAGATTCTGCAACTTGGCTGTTTATTATCTTCATCGTTTTCAAACATGGACAGCTGTTCGTAGTTATCATCCGGTACACCATACGGCACGGTTCCCGTCAGACCATCCATCTGCCATAAATTCCAAGAGATGATATTGGCTATTTTCCGCAATTCGGTGTTGTTAGGCTCTTTTCGGAATCTGGCCATGTAGTAATCTACAAAGGTCATCAGGAGATTGATACGGCCAATGAGCAGGTTATCACCCTGGTACTCGTAGCCATATACGCTCTGGAATGCCCGGACACACCATTTCATCCACTCAGCATCAGAAGCAGTGTTTTCAGCTATTACGCGAATCTTTCGGTCAAGGATACCGATTCTTCGCTCAATAGGAATCAGTTCTCCTGTTGCTGCATCGTATCGGGAGGCAAGAAAGGGGGCTTCTCCACACGTGATTTCGAGGCGTCGAGAATCTACATATTGTTTCCACGACTTTTTTGCCGGGAACTCAATCTTGTCGGTCGTGGCCGTCCAAGACTTTCCTTCCTGGTGGTTGAACACATCCTTGCGCCCGAACCATTCTTCATCACAGAAGTTGTTCATTTGGTTGCAAATCCAAGTCGGGGTAAACACTTCCGCATGTTTCTGGGTTCGCACCGCTTGTGCTTCGGCGGATTTGTAGACTCGGGGCTGGATGATATGTTGGTTAAGCCCCGAAATCAGTTCTTCCGTGATTTGGTTTTCACCGTAATAGTAAGAACCGTAGCTTTCATAGCTGTTGGTCGCCCAGATGATATTTTTCTTTGTCGTCTTGTCTTGTAGCAGGATATGTAATGTGGCCTGTATGGGTTTCGATTCTATCTGGATAAGGGGGTTCACATCGCACACCACCTTCTCGACCCGTATTCCCTTGTTTCCAGATTTTCGTGGCAGCCAAGTAAGCTGTGGCCTTTTGGGTAACGGTGGTGTTATGCGATATTGCGTGTATGCTTGTTCAGCCAGGGGCATAAAATATCCTCCCGATGTGTGGCGGCATAGGGAGGAATCATGTCAGTGGTACACTGACATGACAAAGGGGCCCCTTTGTCGCTTTTTCAGTTGTCTTACTCCTTATATTATATCATGTTTCGCCCATGTTGTGGTATAATATTTGCAAAAGAGACTGACGAAAGGATTGATTGGTTGTGGCAAGGAAGAGTTTGCAACAACAAACCTGCTGCTTCATCGGTTATCAGGAAATTCCGCCGGGAGAGGAAAGAAAAATTCTCATGCGGGTACAGCACCGGCTCTTGCCTCTCATCTCTTCTTCCGAAACAAACGTGCAATTCTTTGGTCTGACCGGGGAGCCGGGATTCAGCCAGTTGGTTGCTGACTTCATTATGCAACAGCAAGAACACCAAAAGAGGCTCAAAATTATTCTGGTCCTTCCCTATTATGGCTACGAAGATACTTTCTCGACGGACTCGAAAACACATTTCTTCAAAATACAAAAGGCTGCCAGCAAGGTCGTGTATGTGGCTCCGGTGCCAGAGCGGAATAGCACAGAGCTTTGCTATCGGCATCTGGTTGAGGGTTCAGAGTATTGCTGTTTTTACTGCACAAAACCCTCTGGCAATGTTGCTGATGCTGTACGGTATGCGAAACAGAAAGGGAAAACGCTGTGGAATGCTTCGTCATTTGACCTTGGCCATATGATGCAACGGTCAAAATAGGCAAAAGACCCAGAGCACAACAATGCTGCTCTGGGTCTTTTGCAACTATATTTTTGAGACGACTTGAAACTCGATTGCTCGATGGAGTCGATAAAATGCTGTCTGAGGTATCTCTGGATGTTTTGTGGTTGCCTGTTGTATTCGTATCCGCTTGTTCCCTAGCTCAATTTCTCTTTTGGTGTCAGTCAACCAATGCAGCTGGATACAGTTAACAGGAATTGTTTTTTTGCTTCCTTTCAAGAAAGATTTAACACCGATGGATGGACCCAACGCCAAGACTCGGTTTGTTTCCTCGATACTCGTACAACCTCGCAAACGATTTTCCATGTACTGCTGGATGATTTTTCTCAACCTGATACCGGTTTGGCATCTGCGCAGCCAGTATTTGCAGTAGTTATCATCCGTTAACAGAGCTACTATAATCTCTTTGCCTTCTTTGGTATACCCCGCAAATGGGTCATGTGTATCGAGGAAATGTTGGGCACCGGTTTTCCCGCAGAAAAGAGTATATCCCCATATCCTTGCCTTAAGGTGTCCTGATTTTGGATTGTTTTCTAACGAAATCTCGATTGCTTTTTCAACAACATCGTTGTCTGTTTCAGCCTTCACTGTATATTCTGTTACCTCTGTGACGTGGTACTCGACACAGACTCTTGCAATACAGTCCGGGAACCATAGCGACTTTCCAACTTCGATTTTCATGTGCATCACATCTTTTCTCTCGATTCTTTCCTCTTATTATACTTCAGCCCACGAAAAAAGACCAGACCGGCAATAACCCTGCCGAGCTGGACTTTCACTTAGAAATTTTGTTTGCGATTGATGATGCCGCATAGGATTCAGGCTTTGTATGGACGTCATACCCGCAGGCCCGCACCCATCCGCAGATTTCGTTGATGGAATCGCGGCTTCGTCCGTTCGGCCCGGCGTCAACATGGATGCTGAAATGAACATATTTAGTGATTTCAAAACCGAAAGCCTCCTTGAAGGCTTCAACGGCATCCAACAGTTGTTGAGCGCATTCGAGACTGTATGTTGTCTCGATAGTCAGCTTTTCCCGTACATTCATGATTTTGCGCATCCGGCGGACATCATAGAAAAAGATACCGCCATGGCCAACATCATGCAGGGTCACAACGCGAACCATTTTGGTGTCGTCAAAGTTCTGGCTGTCCGTGCCGACAGAAAGCTCATACTGCCGGTCCAGGCCATGAGCCATGATATAACTTGCAATCTTGCCGGCAATCTGCGCAAACGTCAATTCTCCGTATGTGGGAGACCGCATATATCCTCCCTCCTTTCTTCATTAGTGGTGGAGCATCGGGCCAGAGTCGAACTGGCTAACAACAGTTTTGCAGACTGTCGCCCGACCGACGGGCGTCCGATGCATATGGTGCCGAGGACGGGAATCGAACCCGTACGAAGTTTCCAACCGGAGATTTTAAGTCTCCTGCGTCTGCCAATTCCGCCACCCCGGCATGAGGATGTGCCAAATGTACAAATCGGCACATGGCACGTGAACCTCCCCGCCCAAACCTGCGGCTATGGACGGGGCTTCCCTCCAATTTATTTAGGAGAGACTCCATCGCCTGAAAATACAGCTTGGCCTTAGAAACCAAAGTCCGAAGATTTTAATTCCACAACCAAGTTAATCTCAGTACGACTGCAAAATGCGTCAGTATACCGACTGCACTACGCTGCCTTGAGGGCAGTGGTCAATGCACGAAGGGTACTTAACGTATTTGAGGTTCTACGCTGGCATCCAGGGACTTTTGCCTCGATGTCAGACCTTACCATCGCTGGCAAGGGTTTGAGGAGTTCGCGTATGAAATACCTGGCGCCGATATTATAGCTGGCACTCAGGTCACAGTTATACTGCTTGCCTTGTTTTCCATCTGCGTGTGCAAATGTACAAAGGGCATAGTTGTCTTTATCTCGTTCGACAATACCGCTTCCGTCGTAAGCAAGCTTACTCGTACCCCATGCGCAGATGCGTGAGATACGAATTCCACAACGGTGAGCTTTATGCTCGACCATATCCTGGATACCGTTCTTCCGCCACATCTGGAGGCGTTGTTTCTTGCTCCCTTTGGCCTTTTTGCCACGGAAATCGAGATGCTCAAAAACAATGTAGCCTACTGAATATAGTACAGCAAACTCTGTGATGGCAGAGGCAATTTTCTTTGTCAATTCATCATTGATACGCTGCGCATACTGCCAGAAAGACATGACGTTTTTGGACCCATGCTCCCGTTGGTATTTCTTGATTCTGTTGAGTACATGACCCAGATGGTCTTTTTCACTGGGGAAATTGACAAATTTCCTTGCCAGGACAGTTCCATCCGAGGTCATGATACTGCAAACAGCATCAGAATTCAGGCCGAGGTCAACAGCACAAATGCGTTGGTCTTTAAGCTGCGTTTTAGAAAGAGGAACCTTCTCTTCAAAAGCGAAACGGAGATAGTATTTCCCATGCCGCTTTTCTAAAACAGGAGCAGATGGCTTACAATGCTGCCAATACTTCTGAATGTACTTTAAGTCTGTTTGGAGCAGTTTGACAGTGACCCAAACCCAATCGTTATTGATATACAACTTTAATGACGCAGAACCATTCTCTTCGTTGGATTCATACATCACAGTCTTATAGAAGGTTGGCATAGCAAAACGGGCAGTTTGGAGTTTTGGTTCCTTGCCGTTCTTACCACCCTCAACCCAGTTTTCGTAATTGCTGACATAACTGCTCACACAACCAATCGTGTCATTGATGGCAGCACGGCGCAGATAACTCGGAAACTTATGAAACCGAACATCGAAATCATACTTCGCTGTATAGGTTTTCGTTGTATGGATGAGATGTTCGACAAACAGCATTTGCCTTTGGTTGCCTTCGATTTGAGAAACGGCACTCCAGTTCTCATAAACGACTGGAATCAGAAAGGCGAGAGCACTTCTGTATATCTGGATAGTTGGCTTAAAATCGATACTTTTGGTACGTATTTCAACGCTGTAACTGGATATGATTTTCATGCTCTCACCACCTTTTTAGTCAATATAGTTATGGTACTATTATATCACATGTAGGTTAATTATGAAACAAAAGCTGTTGTGGACTTTAGGTTAAAGTGCCACATTTTCCGAAACACTCCAAATTGGCGGCTAACCCCGCCCAAACCTGCGGCTATGGACGGGGCGTGCGCCGCACAATTTTCATCAAAAGATATATTCGACAGGACGTTTGCGACGCCTTCGTTTGGGTTCAGGTTTCTGTGTACAGAACTAATGCTGCCAAACATCCTGCATCTGCGGCAAACTGAACGGAAACTACCTCTCCGTCTAGGTCTTTGAGAAAGCTGTTAAGGATACTTGTTAGTTCTGGAGCATAAGTATGCTGAAGAACTTTCGCCTTCAATTGTTTTGCTTGAATCGCCTCCACAGTAGTCTCCTTTCAGCTTTTCGGGGCGAGTTTTTCCCTGTATATTGTTTCGAGATTTTTCCAAAATTTTGCTGGTGGTCCCAAGACAAGTTCAAGTTGATGTGCAATGTGGGCTGTCAGATATGTTTTTCCCTGGATGAGGGCATCGGTTTCTGCCGGGCTCATACCCATACAGAATGCAAAAACTGTGTCGGACATCTTTCTGTCGTCCAACATTTCGCGAATAGTGGCTCCAGGTGGAATAGCTATCGTCTTGCCGTACAAGTTATTCGCCTCCTGCCTTGAAGTTATAAATTGGTCGGATTATTTTCTGAACATCTACGGTATCGCCGATATTGTCCAAGATAGCCTCGATTGGTTTATACGCCATCGGGCACTCATCCAAAGTATCACGTCCGACCGAAGTCGTGAAGATTCCGTTCATTTCCTTCTTGAATTCCGAGACCGTGAAAGATTGCTTTGCATCGGCTCGGCTCATGAGCCGTCCTGCACCGTGCGGCGCGGAGTAGTTCCATTCCGGGTTGCCTTTGCCTGCACAGACGAGGCTGCCGTCGCGCATGTTAATTGGGATGATGAGCCGTTCCCCAGCCTGCGCAGAGACTGCACCCTTGCGGAGAATCATATTATCCAGGTCGATATAGTTATGGATAGTAGTGAACGAATCGACCACATGAAATCCCATGTTTTTGACGATAACGTCAACAATGGCGTGGCGATTCATCGATGCGAAATGTTGTGCAATTCGCATGTCGTGGATATAGTCATCGAAGGCCCGACCCTCAACATACGCAAGGTGCTTCGGAATGTCCGTACGCTTTGTGTTCTTGAGTTTCCTGATTTCGCTCTCGATTTGCTTTTGTTTGCCCTCTGCCTTGAGGTTATCGACCAATGCTCGTACCTCTATATCAGAGGAGCGATTGAGTTGTTCATAGGCAAGACGCTGATAGTAGGAGGCGATTTCTACGCCCAAATGGCGACTGCCGGTATGGACAACGAGGTACAGAGTTCCTTCATCATCTCGGTCAACCTCGATGAAGTGATTACCACCGCCCAAAGTGCCGATAGACTTTGCTGCGCGGTCCAAGTTAACATGTTTTGCGCAGCGCAAAGTTTCAAGCTCAACATCGTTTGAGAAGCGGTGCTTGCTATTACGGATTTCGAACCCGGCCGGAACATATTGACGGATGACCTTGTCGAGCTTTTCGAGTTCGATATGGCGTTCCTTGAGAACGACCACGGCCATGCCGCAACCAATGTCTACACCAACCAAGTTTGGTACGACCTTGTCGCTGATGGTCATGGTCGTTCCAATCGTACATCCGGCGCCCGCATGGATGTCCGGCATCAGCCGGATTCGCTGGCTGGCAGTAAATTCTTGGTTACAGAGTTCCTGTACCTGTGCGATGCTGGCTTCATCTACGACATCGGTGTAGATGATAGCATGGTTATGCTTGCCGTTGACCTGTATCATGTTTTCACCCACTTTCTTGATATTGGTTTATGTATGGCGCTACAGGTAGGATTCGAACCCACGGAGGTTTTCAGGCCCCTACGGTTTTCAAGACCGCCGCCATCGTCCACTCGGCCACTGTAGCATATGGAGGGCACAGCCGGACTTGAACCGGCGACAGGCGGATTAACAGTCCGCTGCTCTACCAACTGAGCTATGCACCCAAAAAAGCAGGCCAGGCAGGACTCGAACCTGCAACTTGCGGTTTTGGAGACCGTTGCTCTACCAAATTGAGCTACTGACCTATATATGGTGCCAAAAGCAGGTTTCGAACCTGCGACCTGGCGCGTATGAAGCGCCCGCTCTACCAACTGAGCTATTCTGGCAAAAAAGAAATGCAGGCGAGGGGTTCGGCCGCTAAGCCGTCACCTCTTCAGGGTTGCACCACTCTCTGTGGATGTTTCCGCATCACTCCGCGTTCTGGAAAACGCTTTGTGATGAACCCGGCCCGTATATGTCTGAGTTCCAGCTCTCAATATAGGGGTTGTGTGTTGGATTTCCGGCCATTATCATGGTGCAGCAGAAAATATTCTGCATCGCTTTCGGCCTTTACCATGAAAGCAGCGTCCTCCGACGCCGCAAGCCTTATGCCACACCGACCTGCATGATGGTGCCCAGAGCGGGGGTCGAACCCGCAGCGTCCGAAGGACAGCGGCTTTTGAGGCCGCCGCGTCTGCCAATTTCGCCATCTGGGCATGTGATAAGTCAATCAATCCATCCGCCCCACCAAGACATCCAGTTTTGATGGTATTCGTCTGTTGCCCTTTGGACTGGATTGCGTGAATACGAAGACGGGCAATAGTTTGGATTGCTTGGGCAACCGTAATTGCTGCATCTTTCGCAAGGGTTGTCTACATTTTTGGTATCCATGTTTGTCCCCGCTTTCACAAAAACTGTTGGATTAGTGTCTCATATACCAACGGATTCGGCTCATATTGTTGGCTTGTGAAGATGTCTTGGTTATCGAAGCCGAGATATCGTTTCATTGCCGCACAAACTGCCGCACTTCTCGAAACGCCGGCGTCACAGTGAACGACCAGTCGTTCAACCTTCGACTTCCAGGCATCTACAAAGCGAACAATTCGCTCCGCCTGTTCGTTGGAAAATGTGTTATTGCCGATGACCTCATCGTCAAAGAACAGATACAAGACAGCCACTACTCTGTTATGGTCTGTCTTGACCAGTCTCGGCTTATAGCCATTGGCACTGCTTATACTGATAATGATGGAGCTATGGACATGCTCTTCCTTGCAGTATTCGATTGCGTCATATCGGTCCATGATGCGGAAACTTGAAATAGCCATAGCCCTATCACCTCTCTCTTACAAAATGGTTGGGGTAGACGGATTCGAACCGCCGAATGTCAGAGTCAAAGTCTGATGCCTTAGACCTACTTGGCTATACCCCAATATATGGTGCCCGGAAAGGGATTCGAACCCTTACGCCTATGACACTGGACCCTAAAACCAGCGCGTCTGCCAGTTCCGCCATCCGGGCACGACAAGCAGACTATTGAGACACCCGTCTGCAATAGGTTTTGGTGCCCAGGGCGAGATTCGAACTCGCAACGCCTTGCGGCAGTAGCTTCTGAGACCACCGCGTCTGCCAAAATTGCGCCACCTGGACATAGACAACAGACTATTGAGAACCCGTCTGTCATGGGTTTTGGTGTTCCCGGCGGGAATCGAACCCGCAACGCCTTGCGGCACCAGCCCCTCAAGCTGGCGTGTTTGCCTGATTTCACCACAGGAACATATTGGCGGTGCTGATGCGGCTCGAACGCATGCGCCGGCTTTCGCCGACCTGGCAGTTTAGCAAACTGCTCCCTTCACCACTTGGGTACAGCACCACATGGAGGAGTTCCGTGTTTTGTCCGCCGAAATATTCAGCACCGCCCAGCAGCTCCAAAGCAAGCGGCTGCTGCCCGAAAGCAGCACTTTGTGTGGTGTGCCCGAAGGGATTCGAACCCCCGACCCACGGATTAAAAGTCCGTTGCTCTACCAGCTGAGCTACGAGCACATATGATTATACAATTTGTATTATTAGTAACACTTGAATAAGCCTACTCGGAAATCCGGGAAGCCCAATCAGAATAATAAAAAACGAAAACGCCCGTGCAGCGTGACGATGCTACACGGACGTTTTCGCAAAGAGGTATACGAAAAAGATTTGGAAGAATCTTATATCGATTTATCCCCTACTGTATGGGCGTAAAAGAGAACACGCACCACTAACCTTCATGCGAACGTCGTTATTAGCATCGCAACGCGCTGCGGAGTCGAGCAGCTGGCTCAAGTTCCACAGTTGTTTACTACCCATGCAATTTGACGACATGAAGGCGGTCATGGTTCGTGTTCTCCTTTCCTCTGGATTTTATGTGGTACAGAGCCGTATCGCTCTGCCTCCTACATTTGGCATTATACAGCTTGTAGAATCCGTTGTCAACTGGTTTTCAAAAAATATTTTGTAAAGCGTTCCGTGTATTTATATTATACCACATTGCACCTGCGTTGGCAATGCGATATAGGCAAATTGCATCAAATGTGGTATAATATATACATAGCTTTTTTCGAAAGGACATTGTCATGACCTGGTTACCGCGTACAAACGCAACCTCTATTTCGGAGGCGGTGAGCATTCTCTCCGGATGCAATATCGAAGAACTGAAAAATCCCGAACCCGCTGAACCCTGGGAAATTAAAAACTTGGAAGATGCTGCAGCTCTAATAAATACTTGCATCAAAGCCGGCAAACATATATCTGTGATTGGAGACTACGACACGGATGGTTGCACTTCATCGGCCATTCTGTATCTGCTTCTAAAAGAATTGGGCTCTACGCCGGACATCCGTCTCCCCCATCGAATGAGCGAAGGATATGGTCTCTCCCCTGCCATTGTCGAAGAAGTACGGGAAAAGAATCCAGACGGTCTGCTCATCACCGTAGATAACGGTATAGCCGCCAAGGAGGCCGTACAGCAAGCGAAAGACGTCGGCATGACCGTCATCATTCTGGACCATCATCTCCCCGGAGAAACGCTCCCAGCGGCCGATGTGCTTGTTGACCAGTGGACAGATACTGAATCCAGCGACCATGGCCCAGGATACTGCTATTACTGCGGCGCCGGGTTGGCCTATAAGTTGGCTCAGTACATGATACCAGAGAACACCACTTTGCTTGAAAAGATGTCCGCTCTCGCTGCAATTGGCACGGTCGGCGATGTCATGAATTTGACGAAAGATAACCGAGTGATTGTCAAAGAGGGCCTAGCAGCGATGGATGCGGGCAATGTAACGAAAGGTCTTCAGTGTATTCTGGATGCAAGCGGGAAAGCTCGTTTTGATGCCATTACGTTGGCCTTCTATGTGGTGCCGATGATTAACGCCGCCGGCCGATTACTGGATGATGGCGCCAAGCTTCCCTGTGCGATTCTGGCGGCCGAAAATAATGTGTATCGCCATGCAGAAAGGCTCAAGTTCTTAAACGACCAACGGAAAGAACTTGTAAAGACACAGTATCAGGCAGTTGTCACACAGCTTGGCTTAACACCTGATGCGAAGGTTTCCGTCCCGCTGATTGCTTTCTCTGATGTTGTCCACGAAGGTATCGCCGGCATCTTAGCTGGTAAGCTCACGGAAGAATACCATGTTCCCGCCTTTGTATTTGCACGGACCAAAACGCATTGGAAAGGTTCCGGCCGCTCAATAGAAGGAGTCAACCTTACGCGACGGTTAGATGATATGAGCGACTGTATGCTCGGCTATGGCGGCCATTCAGGCGCTGCTGGTGTAAGCGTGGCCTTTGGTGCCGAAGATAAATTCAAAGCCGAAGCCGAAAACGCCTTCAAGGATGTTGAGCCGGAAGATGTTTCGAAGAAATATTACGACGTCGTTCTCACAGAAGACCAGGTCGTTTCCGCGTTTGAAGAGCAACAGCAGCTCGAACCATTTGGGGAAGGATGTCCCAAACCCGTTGTGCGTATCAACCACTGCCACGTGATTCCGGGCAGAAACGGCAGAAACGCCTTCTATATGGGCAAAAACCAGGAGCATGTCAAGCTAAAATGCTCGTCCTTTGCAATCCTCGGCTTTTTTATTGCGGAGGAATATCAGAAACTCGGTGAGCCTGACTATGTTGATGTAATTGGTCAGCTGGAGCTCAATATCAGCCAGTATGGTAAAGAATTGCAAATCAATGCACAGACCATTTTGCCTTCTGCATGAAAAATCCCGTCCAGAATTTCCGCACTTGGATTTTCTGGTCGGGATTTTCCTTTGTGGTTCTCGATTGAGAATGCAGAAGTCAGCCCTCTGCGTTCTCCTCTGTTTCCTCTGCCTGATTCTCGTTCAGGAAGGCGATGATTTCTTCGGCAGATTTGTTGCCTTTGGAGAGAGCTTTCTCGACAGCTTTAAGAGTTGCTTTTTTCTCGGCTGCGGCAGCATTTTTCGCAGCAGCACGCTCCTGCTTCAGCTGTTCTTTGTAAGCAGCATTGCGAGCTTCACGGGTCTCCTTGACCTTTGCTTCCAACTCTTTCAGTTGCTTATCCAGTTCTGCAGCTTTTCCGGTGTAGGTGATATCGCGCTTTACACCTTTTGGCATTTTGAACACACTCCTGTATTTGGGATTTAGGATTTTCCATCCTATAAACTTATGATACCACAAGCCCTCCAAAATAAAAAGAGTTTTTTCGTCGAAACCTATTTTCGCAGAAAGCAAATCGCAAAAAGAAAAGCACTCTGGCAAAACGTCAGAATGCTTTCCAAATTTCAGGTCAATAGATTGCGTTGACGCAATCCGCCAGAACCGACTCGTTATCAGCCACAATTCTTACAGGACGGGTAAAGTCCAAAGACATCATGCCGAGAATGCTTTTGGCATCCGCGATAGACCCGCGTGCGTCGTGTACTCCAACACTTTCCTTGTACTCGCATGCAGTCGAGACGAGATGTTGGACCTGAGAAAAGCTGTGAATTGAAACTTCTCGCATCATGGGATAACCCTCCTTTCAAATTTAATTATATCATTCTTGCACAAGCATCGCATTGAATTTTCGGCTATATCGCTCAACTTTGTTTGCTTGCACAAAGGGCGTTGTACGTAGCTGTGTTATTTTGTTTTTGACACACAAAAAAGAGACGGTCAAAACCGTCTCTTTGGAAGTACTAGGCCAGTTTAAGGAAACCCATATCGATAGCAAATGGCAGAGCAAGAGTTCGCTTTCCGTTATCATGGAAATCGATAACTGCGAAATCGTTTTTTCGGGAAAGGATAATTCCGTCCCCAAACGAACGATGATACACGATGCTGCCAACCTCATATTCTGACAAGTTCGGACCTTTTGACTTGGAGCTTTCGTTCTTTTTCTTTGTTGACGTCTTTGCCTGCTGCTTTTGTGAAGACGAAGCCACCTTTTTCCTCGTCTTTTTCTTGTCCGGCACAAGCTGTCGAAGGATGTCGACGTAGCTGGAGGCTGCATTGTTGACGTTCATAACGATGAGCTCTTTCTTTGCCCGAGTAACACCCACATAGAAAAGCCGACGTTCTTCCTCCTCGGCATTTTCTTTATCAATAGGATTCTTGATTTTCGACGTGTCGCTCGGTAAAACGTTTTTGACTACGTCAGCCAGGATGACACGCTGGTATTCGAGACCTTTGCTGGAGTGGATGGTAGACAGAATGCAGGAAGCGTCCATGTCATGGCCACCGCGTTTAACAATTTGCTGCAGTACATCCAGACGGTCGAGAAATCCTTCGATGGTTTCCTCGCGGTACGCCAATGCAATCAGGATGTCGAGTCGGAATGTGTCGATGCCGGCATCTTGAAGATACCGCCAGTATCCCATACTCTTCATATGGGAAATTGCCGTTACGGGATTGCCATCATTGCAGATAACCTTCAGCATGAAGTTCTTTTCCAACAGACAATCGGCTAGATAATCAGAAACAAGGGCTTTGTTATCGAGGCTTGCATATGCCTCAAAGACGTTCTCACCATTCCCGCCAATTGGCAAATTGGCAACGGCCTTTTTCATGAAGATTCCGAGTTTGTAGTATAGATGAAGAAACCGTTCTTTGTCATCCGGGTGTAGAGCGAGGATGAGGAAGTCTTTGACGTCGTTTACAATTTTGCTCGTAAAGAACAGCCCGTCAACGCCTTTAGCCTGATATGGAATGCCTTCTCTTGTGAGCATATCGATGACAGGCAAAGCTGTATCATTATTCCGATACAGGATAGCTGTCTGGACTTTCTCCTCATTCGCCTTCCTGCACATATCAGCAAGAATTTCATATTGCTTATTACGCGACGCACAATACTTAAAGCTGATTTCACTGCCGGAACCCTGGAAAGCATTCATGTGTTTCGCATGGCGGTTCTTGTTTTGGCGAATAAACTTATCTGCTACATCTACAATTTGGGGAGTGGACCGATAGTTCTGCTCCATCAAGAGAACCTTGGCGCCGGGCCAATTCTGTTCAAAATCCATGAGTGCTTTCGGATACGCTGCACGAAACCCATAAATCGACTGGTCTTCATCACCAACCATCAGGATGTTTTTCGTTTTGGATGCGAGCAGAGCCAGAACCTCATGCTGAATTTTGCTTGTGTCCTGTGCCTCATCTACGCAGAAGTAGGTGTATTTCTTTTGAAGATTGTTTAGAATGGTCGGGCATTTTTTCAGAATGCAGAGCGCATAAACCATCTGGTCATCGAAGTCCATCCAGTGACGCGAACGCATTTCCTTTTTGTACGCACGGTAAATAGGTCCGATAGAACAAGCACCTTCACTGGAACTGAATTCGACAGAGTTTGCTTCCTGGTCAGAGAGCATCTGGTTCTTTACATAGGTAATGGCCGTGCTCATACCTCGCAAATCAGAATCAGCCGGAAAACCATGATTATCTGCCATCCAGGCTTCCCTCATAATGGCAAATCGCTTGCTGTCGTCGGTGATGAGTTGGAACGCATTATGTCCTTCTTGCTCATACATATTGATGATGCGGGCGCAAACGCCATTGATGGTTCGGAACTCAAGTTGGTCAGCGTATTCATCGCCGAATTTGGCGCGGAATCGTGTACGCATCTCGTTCGTTGCAGCAACCGTATAGGTACAGGTAAGAATTTTAGATGGGTCTACACCTTTTCCATAGATGAGATAGCCGAGCCGTGCAAGTAGCGTTGTGGTCTTTCCGCTTCCAGGCACGGCCAATAGCAGTACAGGTCCCTTAGTTGCCTGTACTGCTGCCCGCTGCTGCTTATCCAGCGTATCATATCCAAATTTGGTAATGAAGTCTTTGAAAGTCATCTTTTACAAAATATATGAAATTGGCCCGGCCGCACGAAAAACGGTCGAGCCGAGATGGTTGGATGATTGCATGAACAGTTAGGCCTCATCCGCCGATGTGCCTTTGCGGCTTTCCAGGAAAGCCATCAGCTCTTCCGGCTCAATGGAGTCGGCCGACAATGCGCTGGCAACGGCAGCCTTGGCATCCGCCTTTTTCTTGGCACGAGCTTCACGTTCTTCTTTGCGCTGTTTTGCATAAGCTTCCTTCAGTTCAGCTTTTGCTTGCGCTAGAGCCGCTTTTGCATCCTCAACAGCCTTTTCGCAAAAAGCAACATTGTCGGCGGCCATTTTGGCGTCACCGGTGTAGATGATTTCTTTTTTCTCTTTTTTGTTTTCCTCTGCCATGATTTTCACCCCTTTTCTTGGCAGTCGCCATAGCCTTTTCCGTTCTGGAAGGCTACGTATATATTATACCACAAAATTCTTTTCGAGAAAACAATCTTTCGAGATAATTTTTTCTTTCGGAAAAAGATTATTCTGCAGAGACGGGTCGCAAATATTCTGCCAATCTAAAATGTGTCTGGATTTTTTGAAAAGCAAATTTTTATTTAACGTTTTCCTTTATTGAGTTGCGATTTCGAATGATTCGTGGTATAATATAAGAACTACAGAGATGGCTATGAATCCACTTCCTTCTAACAAGCATTTAGTGAAAAGTGTATTCAGTGGATTCGCTCTCCATCCTGGCTTTTTGAATCTCATTTTGGAATCACCACATTTTTCGGCAAATTGTGTGCGTTTCAAATCGCACATCACGCTTTTCGGCATTTCCGAAAAGGCAAAGCCAAAGCAGTGACTGTTGCACAACTAAGCTGCAACATCATTTCGTGCTCGATAATGAGCAATGGTGAAATGCTTTGTATAGTCTTTCTGACATATAAAGTTTCTGACGTGAGATAATGATTAGCCTGATATTCGGCTATACAGTCGCTTCCTTCTAAGAATAATTTGGATTTTCGCAGTGACTGTGCTTTCCGAGTAGTTCGGCTATCAATCAAGCCTGGGCCATCTATCGGCCCAGGTTTTTTCTTTTGGAGGATGTGTTATGACGTTTAATGAATTTGTTAGCAAGCAACGTGCTGAGTCTCAAGAACTTGATGACGCGATGACCGAGCTGGAGACCGCATATCCAACCGATAAGGCATATACTGAATTTTTGACCGCCTGCAATTTGAACGCCTTCACCTTTCGGCATCATCGCGGCGTAATGGTGCCGGCTGCGGCAGTATCTGGCGAAGACATTGTCACCCGCGAGGACGTCGCTACAGCGAACATAAAATTGGCACCGTATGGTTATACCATGTCTGCTGAACTCTTGCAAGCCTGTTTTGCGTTGACACCTGCCAGGTTTCATTTGTTTTTCGATGAATTGTTTGAGATGGCAACAAAGGATGCTCGTGCAATTGATTTCGCCAAGACTGTGTGGCCTAACTATCCCCATGATGTTATGCGGGCAGATTTGGCAGTACAGTATATTGCCAACCTGTTCCATTACCTGTCCGGTGGGAAGTGGCAGCCAGAATTTGATATCCATGTTGTTGAACCAGAGCTTTCTCAGAAGGATGTTTACGCCCTCAAGCAGATTCCGCTTTGTAGTAAGGATGGCGCGAGAAAACTGGCCATTGAAATGTTCATAGGACAGACGCCACTTTCGGCTGATGATGTCGAAGACCTCAAATTCATCATGGCAGACCAGTTCTTTGCCCGTTCTGTGGCAAACGAGATGCAGAATCTGTTGATTCCCGTCAAGGAGAATCTTGCTCTGTATACTGCCATGGTTATAACATTGCTCGGCAATGATATTGAGAGCCAGCATTGCTTGTCTGGATATACTACTGCCCGTGATGTCCTTCGTCTGGCGGCCGCGTGTAGTGACGGCGACATCTCTCTTGCAACCGAGACACACTTCAAAAACTTTAAGCGCAGTGAGAGACGGTTTTTGCTTGGGCTAATTGAAAAGACCAACAATATTGCCGAAAGCATGGCACAGGATGGCGAAGTCTGGAAGCGTTTGGGTGAGCGTCTTCATCCTGGCGAGTACCAGAATCTGTATCCTGAAACGGCTAAGGCGTTTGGTCTGATTCGTTCTGGCGCCTATATCGAAACCTACAACGGCAAACTGGAAAAGCTGATGAAACGGCCGGTGAATGCTGAAAAGCTGTCCGAGCACTTGCTCCAGCGTCCAGGGCTGTTTGCCCGTTATCTTGATTTCTGCCTGCGTAACTGTAAGGATGATGCGGAACGGTATCGTGTTGCTTTCCGCTTCACCTCTGTTGCACAGAAGGTTTCTCCGCGTGTTTTGCTGCAGGTCGTGAATCACTTCCGCAATAGGAACAATACTGTGCAGCTTGCGGTCGGGAAACGAAATGGCGCATCGGCACAATCCTTGACTCGTGAAATCGCACCGCTTGACCAGGCTTTCTGCAATAACATCGCTGACGATATCGCCAACGAGATGTGGCAGCTGATGCGCCGGGATAAAACTGACACTCCTTCTGTGTACGTGGACCCGGATTGTCATTGCGAAAAGCTCATTTTCCCTGACAACGTACGGCAATTGACTTCCGGCTCTCGTGTGGCTTCCTGTGGCTCTCGTTTTCCGCTTCCAGACGGCGATATCCTTCGTTGCTTCTTGTACTGGAAGGGCGACGAAATCAGTGCATTTTCGGGTATTGACCTCGATTTGTCTGTAGCCTTTATGGACGCAGATTATTCGTTTAGCGAACGTAACACCATAAGCTACTACCATCCATCAATTCGAGAGATTGGTGGTGTACATTCTGGTGACCGGCGTTGCAGTGGTCCGAAAGGGTCCGCAGAGTACGTGGATTTTGACCTGAAGGCCGCTCGGCGTGCAGGTGTTCGCTATGTGGCAATGTTCGTGAACTCCTATTCCGGCATACCATTTGACCGGCTTGAATCCGCATTCTGTGGGGTGATGGTTCGTGACAGTACAGGTGACACTTTTGAGCCTGCCACGGTGACGAACAAGTATGTCCTGACCGCACAGAGCCGAGACATTGTAGCCGTTGTCCTCGACTTAACCCGGAATGAAATCGTGGTTGTAGACCGTGCAGTCGGCGCTATCGCCCGTTCAAACCTTTCTTCTTCCGCCAATTCCGTCTCCGATGTCTGTCGCTATGCTGTCGAACTCAAGAGCACAACCCTTGGTCGGATGCTGCAGTACCGCTTCCCTGCTTTTGTAAAGAAATGGGAAGATGCAGACATCATTATTTCCGACACCCCCGACAAGTTTGTCGGCAAAAAAGATACCGCTCAAATTATCAGTCCGTTTGATACAAGTGGTATTGCGAGTCTTGTTTTCGACTGATGTGACGCTTGATAGGCCCCTGGTTTCTGCCAGCGGGCCTATTTTTTCGCTGCCATGACATTCCGATGAGCAGAAAGAACAGAACAAGCCTCCCTGGAACACCAGAGAGGCTTGTTCTGTACCAATACAAATGCGAATCACATTACATATCGGTGACTTTACCGTCACCATTGTAATAAATTGACGTCCTCCCACCCCTCACGGAGTGGGCTTTCCCGGCGTATTCTTGTAACGCAAAAACCGCCACTCTTGCAAGTGACGGTTTTTGCGTTGTGTGATTTTTTCTTCGCCAAGTAAAAATCATCCGAAAAGGCCAACCGCTTGTCGCAGTTTTTCTTCCCGTTGTTTATATTATAGCACATATATATTTTAATGCAAGCCTACAGTACTAATTACTATTTAAGATAACCGGCCAAGAATTCCCCCTCCTTCAGGTGGGGGATGAATTGGCCACTGCGCTTTGCGC